>Ga0307441_1000047_pt1 | contig 56754 bp, 43 predicted proteins | sample SalMarWE160420MG_FD_202149 | JGI IMG/M metagenome (GOLD analysis project Ga0307441, IMG submission 202149) | Salt marsh sediment microbial communities from the Plum Island Ecosystem LTER, Massachusetts, United States - WE1604-20 | ecosystem: Environmental > Aquatic > Marine > Intertidal zone >... | reverse complement strand
CATGGCTCGGAGTTTCAGAGGGGACGAGCTTGGTAGGATCGCTTGTCGGGGTTATTCCAGCCGGCACGGAAACGTCCTCCAGCTATGATCATGGGCCCGGATTGCAATTGACCGCTATCGTGGGGTCTATCCCTGACGGTCGGCAAAGTGTAACCCATCCCTGGTGTTCCGCGGAAAGGCCGACGGTCAGCCGGGCTGGGTCTGCCGTCGCGGTTTCGATGAGAGGTCATTCCCGAGGCACAAAAAAAAGAGGGAGCCTGCCGGCTCCCTCCTTTCGCCCCATCGCTGGAGCTCTGCGGGTATTACGAGCGCTTCTTGGCGCGCCGACGGACACCCGCCATCCCGAACAGGCCCAGGCCCATCAGGGCAACCGTGGCTGGCTCGGGCACATAGACCTGGAAGGGGTCGTTGCTGTCAAAGGTCCAAGGTGACTGGCCGGTCAGGAAGCCGGTGTTGAAGGTCACCTTCACTGTACCGATGAAGTCGGTGCAGGTGGTGGAAGCGCTCGACGTGCATGTTCCGGTGGAGGGCGCAGGCCCGACACCCCCCACTTCGTTCTCGTTCACATCGTTGATCCGGTGGATGTTGCCCAGGTTGAAGGCCGCCCCCGTGTTGACGATATTCAGGCCCTGATAGGAGATGCTGTTGATGGCCTGCAGAGTCAGGCTCGGGTCCGTATGGGTGTAGGCATAGCTGGCGGGCGCGGTGCCCGGCGTGGGTATCCCGGGGGCGACGCCCAGGGTTGCCCACAGGGTGCCGTCGGTGGCGGCCGCGATGGTGCTGGCGAAGGATCCAACTTTGGTGAACGGAGTCTGACCGGCACCGGCCGCATACAGCCTATACATCTCCCCCGCGCCCAGGATACCGAACGGATCGACGGTGGGGTTGGTAAGCGCGACATGCTCCAGCGGTGCACCCGCGCCGCCGGGGTACGGATCGGGGGCGTACACGGCCGATACCTGCTGGGCGAAATAGCCGCTCAACTGGTCGTTGTTGTTCTGGAACCAGGAGGTCACGCCGGTGCCATCATTGGTTATGTTCTGGACGTTGAACACGCCGGCGAACACGTCACCGACCCTCACATTGTTGGGTACACTGGGGTCAACCGTCTGAAAACCGGCGGGGCCGGTTCCGGCCCCCAGGCAACCGCCGACCGCCGCGCATTGGGCGTCGGTGCGGAAGGCACTCTCCGCATTGGTGACGTAGATATCGTTGAGGCCATTGGTGAAAGTCGGCGCCGCTTGGGCGGCTGACATCGGCAGGGCAGGCAGGGCCATGGCCGCGGCTAGCAGGGTCTTCTTGAGTACCGTTTTCATGTCCGTAATCTCCGTTACTTCGGTGTTTTTTGGCTTTCGACCCCGCGGGGCCCCTTTGAAGTCGTTCCCGGCTCTGGTGTCTTGCGCACTAAGGAAGCAAGCGGCGTGCCATGTGGGCGCTGTGTTACGTATCATCATGATAATCAGATAAAAAAAGCAGCCAAGACAGTGGCGTTCCGGGCGGTTGTACGAGCGCTTGGACTGCAATTGTAAAAGTTGCTGACAGGCTATCAGCAGCACGGGACTGTCAACTGTTGGCGCTCACCCTCAGAGTGCTGTTTGATCGACGTAGTGCATTGTTCTGGCGACTAAAAAGGACCTGTAAAAAAGCCTGACAGCGGGCCGTTGGAGGGTGCGGGACGAACCACGCCAAGCGCTGCAGCGAAACCTCTTCGGGGCATGTACCGCCCCTCGGAGATCGCCCGGCTCCGACTAACCGGTATCGCGGGCAAATGGGACCCGCGACGAGGTGCGCCGGCGCAGAACGCGACGGGCGCGGTGTTCCAGTCAGTCAAGGTGAGCGGGGAAACGCGGTCGACGTTCAGCGGCAGCCTTCAGCTGCCAGAATCGTTCGTACCGATGTGGTGGACTGCCCAGGGTCTGCGAATAGCGCGTGAACCGGCGAATGCAGTCGTCCCGGTCGAAGAAGAAGCCCCCGATTTGGGAGGCATACAGGTAGCAGGCGGAGATCTTTCTGTCGAACGTTTCGGATATGTCGTTGATCAATGCGTCCAGCGGCACGTCCTGGGTGCCGGAGCGGCGTATGTGACGCGCCATGAGCCCGCCGAGGTAGCCGCCCACCACTACCTTCGCGGCCGCTCGCACCGGATAGGACGTTATGCCGGCGATCGGAGGGGTGCTGAGGTACCAGCGACGGGTGCTCCGCCAATCACCGGTCAAGCCGGCGACGGTAGGTGCTGCAAGGGCAGCGGTCGCAGGAGGGGTGCCCAGTTCATGGACGCGGTAACGGGTCGCGTTGGGAATCAGGCAATACGGAGCGTCTTCGTAAAGAAAGACGCTCGGTTGATCGAGCAGCGGGCGGGTGGCGAGATGGCAAAGAAGGTGATCCACATGCCAGCCGATACCCATAGGAATGTACAAGCGCTCGTACTCGATGCCGTCAAGACAGCCGGTAATGCGCGCACGCAATGCGCCGATGCCCGCCAAATCGGCCGCGGCCGGGGCACGAAACAGCCGGCCGGCGGAACCCCGGGTGGTTTCCCGGAAAATGGCATCGGTTTCCCCGAGGTTGACGGACTGATAGCCCAGGCAGCGGGCGGCCTCGCGCTCCTCGTCGTAGCGCTGTTCGCCGGCGTTGATGGCCCCTTTCCGGTAACTGGACGGATAGTGGGTGAATACATTCAGGACAAGAACGCGCCCGCTTGCGGCCAACTGGGCGATGGTGCCCCCACAGGAGAGCACAGCGTCGTCCAGATGGGGGGAGATGAACACGGCCTTGAAGTGCCTGCCGAGCGCGTTGCTGTCAGGCATGGATACCTCCCAAGCGGGTTTCGTCAGATTCGGCAGGCGACCGGGGCAGCAGGGGGCGGAGGACTCTACCTACCCGGTCGTCGGGCAAGAATGACGCCCCGCGGCGTGGGTAGCCTGTGCCCTGCGGCTTGCCTGGGCCAGTTTACGGAGTGGTTCCCCATGGCTGCGGAGATCCGATCGCACGCCGCCACCGCCAGCGGTGCCACGCAGCCCTTGGCCTGCACCCCCGGCAGCACGGAGGGCCTGAATGCGAGCCTTGAACCGCGTTTGCCTGTTGCCTCAGTTGCCGCGCTGATAATATGCGTTGGAAGCCATGGCTTCCAGGAGCCACTCCGCCCGATGCTGAGTCTTTCGCTACCTTTGCGCAACCTGGCCCGTCAGCGGGCCCGCACTGCGATCGCGGTGTCCGCTATAAGCTTCGGCGTGATCGCCCTGCTATTGGCGGGGGGATTCATCCAATGGATATTCTGGGCCATGAGAGAATCGGCGATTGCGTCCCAGCTGGGCCATATCCAAGTCATGCGTCCGGGCTATCTCGCCAACGGCCAAGCCGACCCCTATCGCTATCTTCTGCCCGGGGGATCTCCTGTGTTGAAGACCATAGAAGATCTGCCGGATGTCAAGGTAGTGGCCCCGCGGCTCTCGTTCAGCGGGCTGATCAGCCATGGGGACACCACCATTTCCTTCCTGGGTAACGGGGTGGAGCCCAGTAAAGAGGCGGCGCTGAGTCGCGGCGTGCATGTCGTGCGCGGCAAGCCCATGGCGCCCGACAGCACCGGCATTCTGCTGGGAGAGGGGCTAGCCGCCAATCTGGGCGTGGCCCCGGGCGACACCGTGGTGCTCCTGGCGACTCCCCAAGGTGGTGGGATCAACGCCGTGCAGACACAGGTGCGCGGTCTGTTCTATACGGCATCGAAAGAGTATGACGACACGGCGCTTCGTGTGCCCATCGAACTGGCTCGCCAGCTCGTGCGCGTGCAGGGCGCCCAGCGCTGGTTGGTCCTCCTGGACCGAACCGACGAGACCAGCGCTGTCCTCCATGAGTTGCGGCAGCGCTTTCCCGAGGCATCCAGCCGGCTGAAGTTCGTGCCCTGGTACGATCTGGCCGATTTCTACCGCAAGACGGTTCGGCTGTTCTCCCGCCAGATGGACGTGGTATGGGCCATCATCGCCCTTATCATCGCCCTGAGCATTTCCAATACCATGATCCGCGGGGTACTCGAACGAACCGGAGAGATCGGAACCCTGATGGCCCTTGGTACAAGGCGGAGGTCCATCCTCTGGCTGTTTCTTGCAGAAGGAACGCTGTTGGGACTGATCGGCGCCGTAGTCGGGGTGGGCATCGGCATCGCGCTGGCTCACGGGATTTCGGCGGTGGGCATACCCATGCCTCCGGCGCCTGGGATGAGCCGCGGATTCACCGGTGCCATACGGATCACAGGACCTTTGGTGGGCAGTGGCATCGTACTTGCCGTGGGCACCACGGCTGCGGCCAGTATCTATCCGGCCTGGAAGGCGTCCCGGTTGGTGATCGTGGATGCGCTACGCCATAATCGCTGACGAGCAATAGTGCGGCGACACATGAGGTTGTGATCGCAAGTAAATGTTAAAACTCGCATTTAGAAATCTCTTTCGCCACCGTGGGCGCACCGCCCTGACACTGGCAGCCATTGTGTTGGGGGTTGCCGGTCTGATCCTTTCGGGGGGCTTCGTGCAGGACGTATTTGTGCGTCTGCGGGAGGCGACCATCCATTCCCATCTGGGTCACCTGCAGGTGTACCGTCGTGGCTATTTCGAGCATGGCCGGCGTAATCCCTACAACTATCTCATTAGGGAACCCGGGCCGTTGGCGAAGCGGCTGCAGGGTCTTGAGCATGTCAAATTGGTCACGGAACGGCTGAAGTTTTCGGGTCTGCTCAGCAATGGACACGCCAACCTGCCTATAGAAGGCGAGGGTGTGGAGCCGGCCAAGGAAGCCCGTCTCGGCAGCTTCATAACCATCACGGAAGGCCACCAACTGGAGGCCTCTGACAAGTACGGTATTCTGCTCGGCCAAGGGGTGGCCGATGCCCTGCATCTGCATCCTGGGGAATATGCGACCGTGTTGTCCAATACCCCGGCTGGAGCGCTCAACAGTCTGGACTTCAAGGTGGTCGGGGTCTTTCGGTCGATCTCCAGGGACTTCGATAACCATGCGGTGCGTATACCGCTGGCCGCTGCTCAGGAACTGCTCAACACCAATGGGGTGCACAGTCTGGTGGTACTTCTGTCGGCCACGCGCTATACGGATTCGGTCGCCTCGCATCTGCGCCGGTTGCTGCCGCCGAAGGATTATGAGGTCAAGACCTGGAGGCAACTGGCGGGGTTCTACGACAAGACCGTCAGTCTCTACCGCCGTCAGTTCATGGTTCTGCAACTCATTATTCTCGTGCTGGTCCTCCTGGGCGTCGCCAACAGCGTGACCATCACGGTCTATGATCGCGTCGGCGAGTTCGGGACACTCATGGCGCTGGGCGATCGGGGCTCGACCGTGTTTCGTCTGCTGATGAGCGAGTTCATCCTGCTTGGTGTCATCGGCGGTGCGCTAGGGGTGGCGATTGGAATTGGACTGGCGGCCCTGATTTCCGCCATCGGGATTCCGATGCCGCCGCCGCCCAATATGGATGTGGGCTACGTAGCGCAGATCCGTATCGTGCCCCAGGTGGTGGCTCTGGCCTTTGGTGTGGGCGCCGTGGCGACGGCGTTGGCGGCCGTACTTCCCGCCCGGCGGGTGGCGCACATGCCCGTGGTCGATGCACTTCGCCAGAACTAAGGCGGGAAGACTAAGATCCTGCACCGGCCGCACCGCCTGTGCGCGGCGCGGTCCACCAACAGCGGACCTCGGCAATGCTGGCCCCCTACTGGAGCTTCTTGAGGTAATCCTTGTCGAAGTACTTGTCGGGCAGGTTCCGAAGGCGCATTTCGCTGTATGTCATCACCGACTGCTGGTTCTTGCGTAAAGCATCCTGCATCAGGAGCTTGGTGGGTCGCACCGCACCGGCCATGGGCCGGTAGTCCTCGTAATGGCAGATCTTGAGCTTTTGCCCCGACAACGTATAGAACTCGGCCTTGTAGGGCCGGTAGTTGTTCTTGTTCACCCAGTACATCACCCGGTGATAGGTGACGCTCGGCCTGACGGCGGTGAGATCCAGTACGTAGTAGGGCTGTCCATCGATGACCTGGGTGCGCACCAGCTTCGGTGTGTAGTCACCGGTGAAATTGGCGCGGGCCAGATCTCCGTTGGCGACTTGGCCGGTGAGTCGTTGGGACAGGGGCAGACGTATGGGCTGGGAGACATGGGGCATGAAGACCCACAGGTCATGGCCGCGCATGAGCAGGATCTGTCCCCTGTCGATCGCGGGCGCGGTGGTCATCACCAGGGTTCGGTCATTCCCCTTGGAGAGAATCTGATAGTCCCGTTCCTGGGGCGCATAGCCCGGCGATGTGCTGATGATGCGTACGTTTACCTGAAAGCCTCGTTGAGGAAAACGGATCCGGTCGGCTCTGGCCACGATCTGGGCTGCCGATACCGATCTGCCCGCTGTCGAAGACGACTGAGCCGCACCGGCCGGTCCGGTACTGCATAGCCAGAGCAGGACGACAGCCGCAACAACGGCGGCCAGCGGTTGGCGAAGGAAGACCATGGGCATCGTTTCCGGGTTGGATTGAGTATCTGCGTGGGTACGACGGGCATGTTTCAGAGCCCGCCACCGCGTCTCGGCAGTTGTTGACCGCCACAGCTTCCGATACGCTTCATGGCAATTGCAAGTCAGGGGTTCGATCATGGCGGCCGTGGTACGGGTCGAAAATGTGTCAAAAGATTACATGCTGGGCCAGCAGCGCGTCCATGCGCTCCATGAGGTGAACCTCGCGGTCGATGGGGGCGAGTTTCTTGCGATTGCCGGTCCCTCGGGAAGCGGGAAGTCCACGCTTCTCAACCTGATCGGGTGCATAGACAATCCTACGGCCGGAAAGGTCTACGTGGACGACGAGGACGTGAGCGGTCAGACGCCGGACCAGCTGGCCGATCTGCGCGCCCGGAAGATCGGCTTCATCTTCCAGACCTTCAATTTGATGCCGGTGCTGTCTGCCGCGGAGAACGTCGAGTATCCGTTGCTGCACTTCCGGTTCGACAAGAATAAGCGCCGCGAGCGGGTGTTCCGATACCTGGAACTGGTCGGCGTCAAGGACTACGCCGGGCACCGCCCCAATCAGCTCAGTGGCGGCCAGCGACAGCGCGTCGCCATCGCCCGGGCGCTCATTGCCCGCCCGAGCATCGTGCTGGCGGACGAGCCCACCGCCAATCTGGATCACGCGACCGGGGAGAGCATCCTCCAGCTCATGCGCGGCATCAACCATGAGAAGGGCACGACTTTCATCTTTTCGACCCATGACGCCCGGGTCATGGAGCTGGCCGACCGTGTCGTGCGAATAGAAGACGGACGCATTCTCGCCGGCAGGTAGTCCTGCAACCGTCTCACCGACCGGTTTACGGTCTAAGCCGTCAACTTGAGCGCCTGTTCGTCTGCCTCCAGTTCGGAAAAGCGCTGATAGGCGGGTTCCCGGCTGAGCATCTCGGCCAGGGCACTGGAACATGCCTTCACCCGTTCACGGCCCTTGCGCAGGTCTGCAAGGAAAGGATAGCGCTCGCCCCGATGTTCTGTCTTCGCGCCCACTGCCCGTAGCTCGATGTTCCAGCGGTTCAGCATGCGGGCAAGTCCCGGGGTGGTAAGCAGGTAGCAGGAATCAATGCCGCGCCTGTGGCTGTAAAAAGCGGCTGCGCGCAACAGACCCAACAGAATGACCGTGCCGGGCTGACGGTACGCAGGGTCCTGGTAGAGGTGGTCGATGCCGCACAACTTGGCAAGCCGCGGTACCCGTCGCCGGTAGCTGTCGAGAACGCACAGCCGGGATATCTCACCCAGGGGAGCGTTCAGGACGTTGGGATGGGCTCCGGGGTCGAGTTGGCAAGTCTGTTCGACCGGAAGCCCTCTGGGGTTCGGGAGTACCACCCGCACGGCCCCGGCCCAGTCCCCGGTCGCTTTTGCACGTACCAGAAAATGGACGGCCCGGTCGTCCCATTCGTCTGTTTCCTGTCCGTCTGGAAAGCGGTTTCGATCTTCGAAGCCGGTTTCCAGACAGTAGACCTGATAGCGGATCTGGTAATGAATTCTTCGTGCGTGGTCGGTATCAGCCAGTATGGCCTGGAAATGGTTGTCAAACATGTTCACTCCGGGCAAGGGTGGCAGGCCGACCTGCGGGCAGCGAGGGATGTGTCATTGCCGCCGCGCAGCGCCCTAGTCCGCGTGAGAAGCTATCAGAGAGACCGCTCCGGTAGTGCGAGAAGCGTCACAAAACTGTAAGCAGCGTTAATGTTAAGTAAGAGAAGTTGGTCTGGCATGAAATGCGCTTCTCGAATTGTCGTGTGGCCGCCAAACGGATGTGCCATTTTCGTGCCAATGCAATAAGGTATTGAAGTATGGGCAGTTCGTTCCTTTGATGGGTTCGGGCTCGCCCTAGAATGGGGATTATCTGTTACCACTGGACGACACCGCAATATGGAGGGGGAAGCAAATTCATGAAATACAACCCCTTGTGGTGTTGTTGTTTGGCGACAATCAAGTGGACCGCATCGGAGCGCGCATACGACGCAGGGACCCCTCGGCCTGACTATCATTTAGCGGTCAAGTCGGGGTCAGAACTGCCGATCACATGGACAGGCCTTGTGGCCAGGAGTCTCTGAGCATGAACCACGCGATCGCACCCCGCCTGGCGAATTCGTTCCACGATTACTTTCGCGTCATCTCCGCGGACAGTCCGGCGTTGCGGGCTCGCGTGTATCGCATCCGGTACCAGGTGTACTGCGAGGAGTTGGGTTACGAACGCGCCGAAGATTTTCCCGACGGCTTCGAGCGAGACCCTTTCGATCCCCGTTCCCGCCATTGTCTGCTGCGCCACCTGGGCAGCGAACAGTATGCCGGGTGTGTCCGCCTGGTGATGACTGATCCGGCCGATCTGGGTAGTTTGCTGCCCTTCGAGACGTTTTGCCAGGCGAGCCTCTATGATTGGGTGACCGAGTCCATATTGCCGCGGCGGGGCACGTTCGGGGAAATCTCCCGCCTTGCCGTGCCGGCGCAGTTCCGGCGTCGTAAGGGGGATGGTGTTCTGCCGGATGACGACGTCCATGGTGTCGTGCCCCGGTCCGGTGGAGCCACAGGCGAACACCGTCATTTCCCATACATTCCGGTCGGTCTGTATCTCGCCGCGGCGGCGATTGGATTGGAAGCGGGGCTGGACGGGGTGTTTGCGATGATGGAACCACGCCTGGCCCGGCACCTGCGTCGTTTTGGGTTCGAGTTTCAGCAGGCGGGGGATGTGGTGGACTACCATGGGCAACGGGCCGCCTTCTACATCTCGAGGGAACTGCTGTTCCGCCACCTGGATGCTGAAATGTATGGTCTGCTGGAGGGCATTCGCCACGATCTGGCGGCGACCTCCGGAACTTGAGCCGGGATCCGCCTCCAACAACGGACCGTGAACCATGCAGGACGCATTCGACTACCGGGCCGCGTTTGACCGTAATATCGGCTGGGTGACTGCTGCCGAGCAGGAGGTCCTGCGCAGCAAGCGGGTCGCCATCGCCGGCCTGGGCGGGGTAGGCGGCAGCCATCTGGTGACTCTCGCCCGTCTGGGCATCGGCAACTTCAATCTGGCGGATCTGGACCGTTTCGAGCTTGCCAATTTCAACCGGCAGGCCGGCGCGATGGTTTCCACCCTCAATCGCCCCAAGGCCGATGTCATTGCCGGGCTCGGCCGCGATATCAATCCGACTCTGGATATTCGGCTGTTCACCGACGGCGTGGATGCTGACAACGTCGATCAGTTTCTGGACGGCGTGGATGTCTATGTGGACGGGTTGGACTTCTTCGCCATCGCCGCCCGCCGGGCGGTGTTCCTCGCCTGTGAGCAGCGGGGAATCCCCGCAGTCACCGCCGCGCCGTTGGGCATGGGGACCGCGCTGCTGAACTTCGTGCCCGGTCGGATGACGTTCGAAGAGTACTTCCGGCTGGAGGGTGTGTCGGAGGACGAGCAGTTGGTACGCTTTCTGCTCGGACTCTCTCCCGCCATGCTGCAGCGCCGCTACCTGGTGGAGCCTTCAGCGGTCAATCTGATGGAGCATCGCGGACCCTCCACAGCCATGGCCTGCGAGTTGTGTGCGGGTGTGGCGGCGACCCAGGTGCTGAAACTGCTTCTCAACCGCGGGAAGGTGTTGGCGGCCCCCTGGGGGCTGCAGTTCGACGCCTATCGCAATCGCCTGGTGCGCACCTGGCGCCCCGGCGGCAACCGCCATCCCGTGCAACGGTTCGGGCTGGCCATAGCCCGCCGGCAACTGAAGGCGATGGCGCTCCGACCCGAATCGGAGCCTCCGGCGGCCCGGACCACAGTCGAACAGATTCTCGAAGCGGCCCGCTGGGCGCCCAGTGGAGACAATGCGCAGCCGTGGCGTTTCGAGATCAAGGGTGAGGACGCATTCGTCGTGCATGGCCGGGATACCCGCGACCACTGCGTTTACGATCTGCAGGGCCATGCCAGCCAGCTTGCCCTGGGTGCCTTGCTGGAAACCGCCCGCATCGCGGCGACCACCCATGGACTGGCCATGTCCGTGGAACGACGCACCGATACAGGGCAAGAGCGGCCCACCTTCGACGTGCGCCTGATTCCGGACAGCGGCGTCAAGCCGGATCCCCTTGTTCCCTATATACCGGTGCGGACGGTGCAGCGCAGGGCCATGGGGCTGCGCCGATTGACCACCCGTGAGCGTACCGCCCTGGAAGCAGCTTTGGGCAGTGGGTACGAGATCCGATGGATGGAGGGCTTTGGTCAACGCATGGCGGTCACGCGGCTGATTTTTCGCAATGCGGGATTGCGTCTGACCCTGCCGGAGGCCTACCCCGTGCATCGGGATATCATCGAATGGGGTGTGCGCTTCAGCGAGGACCGCATGCCGGCGGCCGCCATCGGCCTGGACCCGATGACCCTGAAGCTTACCCGGTGGGCTATGGCCCGCCGGGAACGGATCAATTTCCTCAATCGCTATCTGGGTGGCACCTTGCTACCCCGTCTCCAGTTGGAACTGGTTCCGGGGCTCGCCTGTGCGGCCCATTTCCTGTTGCTGGGGCCGAAGCGTCCCGCCGGGGTCGATGATTTCATCGTGGCCGGCCGGGCCATGCAACGCTTCTGGTTGACCGCCGCGAAGCTGGGTCTGCAGCTGCAGCCGGAAATGACGCCGTTGATCTTCGACGAGTACGTACGCGACGGGGTGCGTTTCTCGGCCGACCCTTCGATGATCGACCGGGGCCGGGAGGTGGCGGGGCAGCTTCGCCGGCTGGTCGGTGACGGGAATGCGGAGCGCGCCGTCTTCATGGGTCGCATCGGCGCGGGTCCGGCGCCCAAAGCCCGCTCAGTACGCCTGCCGCTGCGGGATCTGCTGATCCGCCCGGACAAGGATCAATAGGCGTAGCGAACCTGGGCGTAGACCCGGTCGGCATTGTCGTACTGGCCGAAGAAGCCGGTCGGCGGACCGTGGAAGATGTCGGCGCCCACCGCAGCGCGCCAGTTGGTGGCGAACGTCCAACTCACCTGCGGGCGGACCATCCAGCCATCGCGATTGAGGCTGTGGATCAGCAGGATCTCGGGCTTGACCGTCTGGTCCATGAAAGTCCTGCTGGCCAGCAGGCTGACGCCGCTTTCGAACCGATCCGGAACGATGTCCGGGTTGTGGTTGATGAACCAGCGTTGATAGAACTGAATGTCCACCCGCGAGTTCTGCGGAAGCGAGTAATCCAGGCCGATGGCGTAATCCAGGGTATTCTGCTTGACCACGCCGTCGGGGTTGGTCAGATTCGTCACATTGTAATACTGGTTGCGGGTGTACACGGCCTCGGCCTTGAGCACCGTGTCGCTGTAGGCTTTGCTCAGGGTGCCGCCGACCTGCTGAATACGGGTGTGGTCGGGACGGTAGACCACGGTGGGGGTGGGGGAGGTGACCACGGTGCGGAAGAAGGTCGGCGCCCGGTTCATGCTGTTGTAGTAGAAGGCGGTGAGATCCCAGTCGTTCAGCAGGTAGCCCACGCGCAGGCCGTAAGCGCCGTCGGACCAGCCGTGGGGTTTGTGTTCGCCCTCGATGACCATCCCGTAGCCCGGCGGTGGGGGAAGCGGATAGGGATAGAAATCGGCGCCCGGTTTACCGATGTCATCGTAGGACATGTAGGGAATCCAGACGGCTTCCCCGTGAAAATTGCCCTTGAAGTATTCTGCCCGTGCCGCCCACTGGGGGATGCGAATCAAATCGAAGTCCTGGGCAACGAACTGGCGCACGTCCAGCGCGGAGACCACGTCGGCGAAGAACAAGCCCACCATCTCGCCCCAGACGATCTGCTGCCGACCCATGCGGAAGTCCCAGTTGCCGGCGGAAAGGTCCAGGTAACTTTCCCGCACCATGGCGTCGAAACGTTGATCCTCACGCACGGCTTGGGGATAGAAATCGGAGTTGGCATAGACGGGGTCGTAACTGACCCAGCCGCTCAGCTTCCAGCTGATTGTGTCCCCACGGTGCTCGATGCCGGCTTTGAGCAGGTTCTGGAACATGGACCAATGGCCCGGGGACGGGTACGTGTAGGCGAGGCGGGACAGGAAAAAGCCGTGGGGACGGATCGGCTGGGCGCCGAACAGCGACGGCGCCGGTTCTGCCTTTTGCGACCCGAACAGCCCGCCGATACCTTTTTCTTGATTGCCGCCAGCGGGCGCCTTCTGCGGCGCCGGAGTCTGATCGAAAAGCCCGCCGATACCTTTGGCGTCCGACTGGGCCGGCGGAGCCGGTTTGCTGGCGGCCGGCGCGGCGAACAACCCGGCGATGCCCGAACCAGTCGGCGCCGGCGATGCGCCCTGTGGCGGTCTTGGGGCGGTGTCGGGCGTTGCCCCGGCCGTCGTCACAGGGACCCGCTGGGTACCCGGTTCGGAGACGGCCTGTTCGGCAGAAGAAATCTTACCAGTGTGGCGGACAAACCCTTGCCAACCCTTGCGGACCAGACGGTCCCGCGCCTGCTCGGCCATGGAGTGGGTGGGGTAGGGGCCGACCGTGACGGTCGTCAGAGAGCGCCCGGGCGAGGCTTTGCCCATGGCCGGGAATCCAGCCTTGCGCAGGCGCGAGACAACGGCGGCCGCGTTGCGGGGGGATGCATATGCGCCCACCTGGACGACGAAGTCGGCGAATGCGGTGGTGGTAATCCCCCAAAGCAGGGTTGCTGTGAGCAGCCCGCGCAGGATCCGTTCGTGTTTCCCGGTCATGGCAAGTCCGGTGCGCCTCCCTGTGCGTCGGTGCGCGCCACCCATTGTCGAATTATTTTACATTTGGAGCGCGAGGCGGGTAGTCGTACCGATCCGTCCGGCCACGGAGATCGTTCGCTATGGTCCCCGACCGCCGCCACAGTATACTCGTAAAGGTTTGGAAGGAAAGGCCGCATACACTCACATGACGGCCATGGTTGGCTAGACTTGAAGTCTCGGCCGGTGGGGGCTGGCTGTCGACAAGCCAAGTATCTGGCTGTTTGGGATTTTACGGGAGCGACCAGCGCTGCTTGGGGGTGGCTCCGAGCCGGCGCCCAGGGGAGGGCTGTAGGTACAGTAATTTGTAAGCAATATCTTACAAGCTGTCAGGCGCTTTGCCATTTATTTTTGTGGCTGGTCCCTATATGTTCAGTGCCATACGAAACCCGGCACGGACGGGACGGTCTGCAGTGGTGCCGGTGTATCTTAGCACTCACCCCGTTTGGCCCAGGTGACGAAATGGAACCAATTTCCATGGTCGCGTCCAAGCATTGATTGCCGAGCCAGGGCAGAAAACGATTAACAATGATTTCGCGTTCTTTGAGGGGAAAGCCAGTGAATAGCTACAGCAATTTCCTGAAGGCACTCTGGACTGCCGCCAGCCTGCTTGCGGTACTGCTCGTGACAGGTTGCGCTCACCAGTATCCGCAGCTGGAGGGAACCCCCCAGAAGGTCACAACCGCGCCCGAATATATTATCGGACCAGGCGACACCATACAGATATTCGTATGGCGCAATCCGGATCTGTCGACGACCGTACCGGTGCGGCCGGACGGGCGCATCACAGTGCCTCTCGTGAATGATATGCAGGCCGCCGGCAAGACGCCCACGCAGCTTGGCCACGACATGGAAAAGGCATTGTCGAAGTACGTGAAGAATCCATTTGTGACCGTAATGGTCACCGGTTTCGTAGGACCTTACAGTCAGCAGATACGGGTCGTCGGGCAAGCCGCCAAACCTCAATCCCTGGCGTACCGGGCGCATATGACGCTTCTCGACGTGATGATCGCCGTAGGGGGGTTGACCCAGTACGCCGCGGGCAACGACGCGGTAATCGTGCGCAAGGTGGATGGCAAACGCAGAGAATTCCGCGTGCGGCTGGCCGATCTGATGAACGGTGACATCAGCGCCAATGTCGACATGTTGCCAGGGGATACCCTCATCATCCCCGAAGCGTGGTTCTAAGGAAGCGTTCGTCAACATCGTAGGATTGTCTCTGTCATGCGTGAACTCTTTGAGGTTCTGGTCCGGCACGCCCGGGGAATATGGCGTTATCGCTGGTACATGATGCTGGTGGCCTGGCTGGTTTGTATTCTCGGCTGGGTGGTGGTTTACCGGCTTCCAGATCAGTACACGGCCACCGCACGGGTCCATGTCGATACCGACTCTGTGCTCCGGCCTCTGCTGCGCGGGTTGGCCGTCGACCTCAATCCGTCCCGCCGCGTCGCACTGATGACTCGCACGCTGCTCAGCCGACCGAATCTCGAGAAGCTTGCGCGTATGACGGACTTGGATCTCACTGCCAAGACGCCCGAGCAAATGGATTCTCTGATAAACGGGTTGCAGAACAACATCGATCTGACGAGCGAACGGGGCGATCTCTACACCATCTCGTACGAAAACGCCGACCGGCAGATGGCCAAGCGCGTGGTGCAATCCCTGCTGACCATTTTCGTGGAGAATTCGCTCGGAGACACACGTGCCGATACGAACACAGCGCAGCAATTTCTTGGGCAACAATTGAACGACTATGCCCAGAAGCTGGATCAGGCAGAGGAGCGTCTGGCCGAGTTCAAGAGAAAGCATATCGGCATGATGCCGGCTGAAGGCAAGTCCTACTACCAGGCGCTTCAGGGGGCCAATGCGGATCTTCAACAAGCCCAGTTGGCTCTCAAGGAAGCCGAGAACCAGCGCGACGCCCTGAAGCAGCAGTTCAAGAACAGCGAGCAGGACTTCAAGAACTACAGTCAATCCATCCCGCAGCCAGAGTCGCCACTGGATCAGAGAATCCAGAATATCCAGGACAAGATCGACAATCTTCTGCTCAAGTATACGAACAAGTACCCCGACGTGATCGAGCTGAAGCGGCTGAAGGCCGAGTTGGAAGCCAAGAAACGCAAGGAGGCGAAGAAGCATACCTCCGACGCGGATCAGGCCCAGGACCCGATGTATCAGCAGATGAAGATGGCCGTCGCTCAGGCGGATGCGCAGGTTGCGTCAGTCAAGGCCCGCGTGGATGAGTACCAGGCACGCGTCGAAAAGCTGAAGAAGATGGTCGATATCATCCCCCAGGTGGAGGCGGATCTGCAGCGCCTGAATCGTGACTACGATGTCAACAAGAAGAACTACGAGCTTCTGTTGGCACGCCGGGAGTCCGCAAGTATCTCCCAGCAGGCGGACATGAATGCTGACAACGTGCAATTCCAGGTCGTTGATCCACCCCATGTTCCGTTGAACCCGACCAGTCCCAACAGGCCATTGTTCATCAGTATCGTCCTGATTGGCGGGATCCTGGCAGGCGGTGTATTCGGTTTCGTTCTGTACCAGTTGCGGCCCACATTCGATGATGTCGGGAGCCTGAAGGACATCACGGGCGTTCCGGTGCTGGGAAGCATATCCATGGTGCGCACACGCGAGTACTTGCGGCGGCGTAGACTCTCGCTGGCGTCCTTCGGCGTGGCATTCGTTGCGCTGATCATGGTCTATGGAGGAATACTTTTCGTGCAACTCCTGGATCTGGATGTCGTTTCGAACATCTCCCAGCTGAAGGGGAGCCTGCTATGAATACCATCGAAAAGGCGATGGACAAGCTGGGCAAGCCGGACGGCAGCCCCCAGACATCCGAGGACACCAACCAGAGCCCCGCAGCGGGGCAAGCCGCCGATCGATCGCCGGACAGGGAAGCCGCCGGTGCGCCGGACCGTGACTACGACAGTGCGGGCGAGGCGGGTGGAACTGTCCACCTGGATTTCAGCCGCTTCCCGAATGCGACGGTTATCGACCCGCGGTCGGACCACAGCAGCGGCCTGGCGGAGGAGTTTCGACATATCAAACGCCCATTGCTGATGAATGTGCAGGGGCGTGGGGCAACGTTGGTGGAAAATCCCAACCTGATCATGGTCACCAGTTCGCTGGCCGGTGAAGGGAAGACGTTCACCACCATTAACCTGGCTCTGAGTATCGCCACCGAGCTGGATAAGACCGTTCTGCTCGCTGACGCCGATGTGGCCAAGCCCGATGTGGGTGCCATGTTGGGGGTCCGCGCCGAGAAGGGACTGATCGACGTGCTGCTGGGCGACGTCCGTGTTCCGGATGTAATGCTGCGCACGGACATACCGAATCTGACCCTGCTGCCGGCAGGCCGCCGGCATCCTCACGCGACGGAATTGCTCGCGAGTGAAAGCATGCGACTGCTGGCGCAGGAGTTGTCCACCCGCTATGCGGACCGCATAGTGGTCTTCGATTCTCCGCCGCTGCTTCTGACCAGCGAGGCCAGTGTGCTTGCGGGGCTCATGGGGCAGATTGTGCTGGTGATAGAGGAATCGCGGACGTTGCAGCCGGTAGTGAAGCAGGCACTGTCAATGCTCGATACCTCGGAAATCGTCGGACTGGTACTCAACAAGAAGAGAGCGCGGGGCACGGGCGATTACTACGGCGGCTACGGATATTACGGGTATGGGCGCTAGCGCCGATCGTCGAGTGCGCCGGGGCAATGGCAGGCGGCAGTGGTGGCGCACTGCGCCACTGGCGCTGGCCATCGGAGCCGCTTTGTCCTGCCAGGGTGCATGGGCCGGCGAATGGCAGTTCACGCCCAGGCTGACCCTCGGTCAGGTCTACACGGACAATGTCACATTGGCTCCCAGGGGCAAGGAGCAGTGGGACTTGTTCAGCCAGATCACACCCGGGCTGTCTCTCCATGGAAAGGGAGGACGCGTGTCCGCCGATGTCGACTACCAACTGGAGAACTATGTCTCGGTTCGGACCCGCGACCACGACAGCACCTCCAATCGGCTTAAGGCGAATGCCACGGCGGAATTGGCAAGGCAGTGGTTGTACCTAGATGCGAGCGGGGGCATTACTCAGCAGATCATATCCCCTCAAGAGCGGATCGCCGTCAGCAACCTTTACCACAGTCAGAACCTCACTGACGTCTACACGTATTCGGTCAGTCCGTATCTGCGGCATAACTTCGGCGGATATGCCAACGCCCTGTTGAGATACAAATACGCTCAGGTTTTCTACGGAAAGAGCGGTATCTCCAACACGCAGTTCCAGACCGTCGATGGGCGGCTGGCAAGCGGACGCCAGTTCGGCCGCTTGTCCTGGGGCCTGAGCTATCACAGAGAGGACCAGCAACGCCAGACGACTTCAAATGTGAAGTTCGAAAACGCCGCTGCAAATATAGGTTATCAAGTCCTCCCGAGTTTGAGCCTGCTGGCACAAGGTGGCTACGAAAACAACCAATACCAGACGACCCGGACCGCGGTGGTGAACGGTACCTATTGGGGTGTCGGTTTGGGATGGCGTCCAAACCGCTATTTTTCCGCTCGCGCGCTGAAGGGAAACCAGTTCGAAACTGCAGGCGTGTCCATTGCGCCGTCGCCCAGAACCTCGCTCTCGGCCACGTATCGCAAACGCGCGGTGGGCTTGAATCCAGGCCATACCTGGTCGGGGACTTTTAACCTCAATACCCGGCGTACGTCCTGGCAGGCGCTCTACCTCGAGGATACCACTACAGTCCAGCAGTTGGCCTTGCAGCAGGGCTATTTGGTATTTCCAGTTATCGATCCCACGACGAACCAACAAGTCGTGGACGCTACCGGAACTCCGGTCTTCGTAGCCCGAGCTGTCACGTTCCTGGGTCTGACCAACGACGTTCTGGTTCGCAAGATCGCGAAGGGTTCGTTCGGGTTCAAGACCGCGCGGACCGGCATACGGCTTTCGGTGTTCGATGAGCGGCGTCAGTACCAATTCTCAGGGCAAAAACAACGCACCAAGGGTGTCAACGAGTCATGGTCCTGGCGTTTCGCCACCCGAACATCGTCGATACTCACGGCCGGGTGGCAGAGAACGGGTTATGCCACCGCGTCGGGGAATACCGATTTGTGGTACGTGGATGAGACCATTCACAGGCGCATCGCCCCCCGGCTGACCGGTGACCTCAGCTATCGCCATATATCGCAATCTGGCTTGGTGGTCGGTGGCGGTTACGATGCCAATCAGATCAGTTTCACCTTGACGATGTATTTCTAGCATGTACGAGTCCTTCTACAACCTGAAGACCAAGCCGTTCCGGCTGAGCCCGGACCCGCGGTTTCTTTTCAACAGCCGGAGCCATTTGCGTGCCATGGCGTATCTGCGGTACGGGCTGCAAATGGGGGAGGGGTTCATTGTGGTGACTGGCGACATTGGCGCCGGTAAGACCACCCTGGTACGCGCATTGATTGCCAATCTGGCCAAGGAAAACGTCGTAGCGGCACAGATCGTCACCACGCAACTCGACTCCGACGACCTGCTGCGGATGGTTGCTGGAGCTTTTGGTCTGCCGTGTCAGGATGTATCGAAAGCTGCCGTGCTGAGGAACCTGGAAAGTTTCATGCTGGCCCGCTCACGGGAAGGCAAGCGTATCGTGCTGATGGTCGACGAGGCGCAGAACCTGCCTCCGAAGTCGTTGGAAGAATTACGGATGCTCTCCAACTTTCAAACCGGGGACCGTGCGCTGCTGCAGAGCTTCCTGCTGGGGCAGGAAGAGCTCCGGGACATCATGCAATCGGAGGGCATGGAACAGTTTCGCCAGCGTGTGATTGCGGCACACCACCTGGGCCCGCTGGAAACCCATGAAACGCGACAATATATCAAGCACCGTCTGTGCATGGCCGGATGGACGGACGATCCGCATTTCACCGACGATGCCTTTGAACGCATACATGAGAAGACCGGAGGCATACCCCGGCAAATCAATCTGCTTTGTGATCGAGTAATGCTGTACGGGTACCTGGAAGAGCTTCACGAAATCGACACAGAGACGGTGCAGATTGTCGTCGAGGAGCGCAGCAGGGAAATGCCCAGCGATCCGCTGGAGGATGCCGAGCAGGAAGTGCAACACGATGTGCCGCGGCCGGGTCAGTTGCAGCTCGCGTCCACGACAGTTAGCGATACCGAAAGGCGACTGCTGGCGTTGGAGCGCCGCCTCGAAAGCATCGAAACCAACGCTCGTAGGGAACAGGAGCGGCTCCATAAGCTCCTGATGATGGCGTTGCTGTCCGACAACAGCGTCGATCTGTCACAGGCCATCGATCGGATCCGCAAGGTGGACAAGGCCTGATAGCGTATCCAACGGACCCTGCGGGGGGCTCCGGTCAAGCAGGAGGTTGTTGTGTTGGAGTCCAAAGGCGCGATTCTCTGCGTAGTGGGTGCACGCCCGAACTTCATGAAGATTGCCCCCCTTATGACTGCCTTTCCCATGGCGCCTACGCCGATCCCGGCGAAGCTGATTCACACCGGGCAGCACTATGACGAAGGCATGAAGGGGACGTTCTTCGAGCAGCTGGGCATCCCGGAACCCGACATCGACTTGGGGGTGGGCTCCGGCACCCACGCAGTGCAAACGGCGGAAGTGATGCGCCGTTTCGAACCGGTCGTGGATGCCCACGAGCCGGCGGCCGTTCTGGTGGTCGGCGATGTCAACTCCACCGTTGCATGCGCGTTGGTGGCTGCCAAGAAGGGCGTGCCGGTAATCCACGTGGAGGCGGGTCTGCGAAGCTTCGACCGGTCCATGCCCGAGGAGATCAACAGGGTGTTGACCGACCAGCTCTCCGATCTTCTGTTCACCACCGAAGAATCGGCCCGGGATAATCTCGTCCGGGAAGGCATTAGCGAAGAGAGAATCTTCTTTGTCGGCAACGTCATGATGGATACCTTGCACAGAAACCTGCCGCGAGCGGTGCCACCCGCGCAAACGCTTGCGGGGTTGCCCGGTGCGCAATGGTTCGAGAGCGACCGGGATCGCTATGGCGTGGTGACATTGCATAGACCATCCAATGTGGACGACCGGACAACATTGAAGCGGCTTCTGGAAGCGCTCAGGGAAATCAGTGACCAGCTACCGTTGGTATTCCCGATTCATCCCCGAACCGCCGAGCGCATCCGAGCCGCCGGGCTGGACGGCCTGCTCGACTCCGACCGAATTGCCCGATTGACGCCGCAGGGTTATCTGCAAATGCTCGGACTGGTTGCACATGCACATTTGGTTTTGACCGACTCCGGCGGCCTGCAGGAGGAAACGACGGCCCTCGGGGTGCCCTGTATCACACTGCGCGACAATACTGAACGGCCCGTCACGGTGACGCGGGGCACCAATACGGTGGTGGGCTCTGATGCGACCCTGATCATGGAGGCGGTGGCCGAGATCCTGGCGACGGGCGGCAAGCGGGGTCGTGTACCGGAGCTGTGGGAGGGCGGGACGGCATTGCGCATCAAGGCCGTGATCCTGGATTGGCTCAAGCACGGTAGGCCCGTGCAGGCGGTAGCGGGATGAAGCGTCGACATGGGTTCGCCGGGGACCAGACGGTGTCGGGATCGTCCGGGAAGTGAGGGGCTATTGTGTCAACCGTCCATGCTGCAGAGATGCCGATGCCCGTCAACGCGATGACAGTCGATGTCGAAGACTACTTCCAGGTGTCGGCCTTCGAAGGTACCGTTTCTCGGTGTGATTGGGACAGTCTGCCCTGCCGTGTCGAACGCAACACGGACCTAATCCTCGAGCTGTTTGAGTCCCACGACGTCCGTGCGACGTTCTTCACTTTGGGATGGGTAGCTGAGCGCTATCCCCAATTGATCCGCCGCATCGTGGACGCCGGGCACGAATTGGCCAGCCACGGCCTTTCACACGTGCGGGTAACTCAGCAGACGGCATCCGAGTTTCGCGACGACATCGTTGGCGCCAAGCGGTTGCTGGAAGACATCGGAGGTTGCGCTGTCCACGGTTACCGTGCGGCCAGCTATTCAATCGGGGCATCTAACCTGTGGGCATTCGATGTGCTGCAGGAGGCAGAATACCGCTACAGCTCCAGCATCTATCCAATAAGACACGACCTGTACGGCATGCCCGAGGCTCCCCGTTTCCCGTTTCGCGCCAACGGTGACGGCGTGCTGGAGATACCCGTCACTACCGTTGCCGTACTGGGGAGAAACCTGCCCTGCGGCGGCGGCGGATATTTTCGGTTGCTGCCCTACGCGGCATCCCGATGGGCGATGCGCAGGGTCAATGGGCGGGACAGGCAGCCGTGCGTATTCTATTTCCATCCGTGGGAGTTGGACCCCGCGCAGCCGCGGCAGCAGGGGATAAGCCTGAAGACCCGTTTTCGGCACTACTTGAATTTATCCCGCATGGAACGCCGGCTTGAGAATCTGTTGCGTGATTTCCGCTGGGACCGAATGGATGCGGTGTATCTCCAGGAGGAGGTCGTATGAGCGCGGAGGCGAGTATGGCGCCGGATCTGAACTGGGGCGAAGCCGGCCCGGGAACACTCCGAGTCGTCGAGCTTTCGGCATCCGATCGAGACCGGTGGGACGCCTTTGTGGAAGCGTGCCCCAGTTCCACCTTCTTCCACTATTCGGGCTGGCGGGAGGTGATAGAGCAGGCGTTCCGCCACAAGGGTCACTACCTCTATGCGGAACGAAGCGGAAAGATAGAAGGTATTCTGCCGCTGGTACATCTGAAGAGCCTGTTATTCGGGAACGCCCTGATTTCGAATCCATTCTGTGTCTACGGCGGAGTCGCGGCCGTGACCGACGCTGCATACGCGGCCCTGACGGCTGCGGCCGCCGACCTTGCGGAAACCCTGGGAGTCGACTATCTGGAATACCGCAATCGCGACCGCTGCGATCCCGACATGGTAACGAAGGACCTGTATGTGACGTTCCGCAAGCCGCTTTTTGCGGATGATGAAGAGAACATGCGGGCGATCCCACGTAAGCAACGGGCGATGGTTCGCAAGGGTATAAAGGCGGGCCTGCAAAGCGAAGTGGACGACGAGCTGGATCGTTTCTACGCCGCCTATGCCGAAAGCGTGAGAAACCTGGGTACTCCCGTATTCGGTGTCCATTATTTCCGAGTGTTGAAGAGGGTCTTCAGCGACCGTTGCGATATCCTCACTGTCACCAAGGACGGCCGGCTGATCAGCAGCGTATTGAGCTTCTATTTCAGGGACGAGGTACTCCCCTACTACGGAGGCGGCGTGCAAGAGGCCCGGAACGTGAAGGGCAACGATTTCATGTACTGGGAGCTCATACGCCGCAGCGCGGAGCGCGGCGTGCGGTTGTTTGACTACGGACGCAGTAAACGCGACTCAGGTTCATACAGTTTCAAGAAGAACTGGGGCTTCGAACCGGAGCCCCTTCACTACCAGTACCATCTTGTGAAGGCCCGAGAGCTACCGGACGTGAGTCCCATGAATCCGAAGTATCGACTGTTCATCGCGGCCTGGAAGTGCCTTCCCGTGCCGGTAAGCAGGTGGCTGGGGCCGATGGTGGCCAGGAACCTGGGATAAGCTCGTGGAGGAGTTGCTGTTTCTATGCCACCGACTGCCGTATCCGCCTAACAAGGGCGACAAGATTCGATCGTTCCATCTGCTGCGTCACTTGGCGAAGCGCTACCGGGTGCACCTTGGAACGTTTGTCGACGATCCAGGCGACTGGCGCTACGTTCCGGAGGTTCGCGAGCTCTGCGAGCATACATGTGTGCTGCCGCTGAGACCCTGGCAGTCGATGTTCCGATGTGTGTCCGGACTGGCCACCAACCGGCCGCTGACTGTGAGTTGCTACCGGGATCGGCGGCTGCAGAGATGGGTCGATGAGCGCTTGAGTAGCGGGACCATGCGAAAGACGGTGGTGTTTTCGTCTGCAATGGCCGGCTACCTCGAGAATCGCTTGGGGGGCGGTATGCGGTCGGTTATAGATTTCGTCGATGTGGATCCGGACAAATGGGCTCAGTACGGATCTCGCGCACGTTGGCCGCTCAACTGGATCTATCGAAGAGAAGCGGAACGACTGCTCGCCCATGATGGTGACGCCGCATTGAGCTTTGACGCCAGTATCTTTGTTTCACGGGAAGAGGCCGGGTTGTTCAAACGGCTTGTCCCGGCGGCGGCGATGCGGACCGGTTACGTAGAGAACGGCGTGGACGCGGACTATTTTTCCCCTGGACGTGATTACGCCGCCCCGTATCCCTCTGGCATGCTGCCGGTGGTTTTTACGGGTGCGATGGACTATCGACCCAATGTGGATGCGGTGGAATGGTTCGCCCATGAAGTATTGCCAATGATTGCCGACCAATATCCGGCGGTCGCGTTCTTTATCGTTGGTGCCCGCCCGCACGATCGCGTCCGGCGTCTGGGACGCCTGGATCGGGTGACGGTGACGGGAGGTGTTCCGGATACGCGACCCTATCTGGCGCACGCGCGGGCCGCTGTGGCTCCGTTGCGCATAGCACGAGGCATTCAGAACAAAGTTCTCGAAGCCTTGGCCATGGGCGCGCCTGTGGTGGCAACACCGGCGGCTGCGGAAGGGATCGCCGATGGAGCGGGACAGGCGTTGCGGATTGCAGAGACGCCGGAAGACTTTGCGCATGCGGTCGTTTGGCTGCTGGCCGGGCAGATGCCCGGGACCGCTACCGTTGACGCGCGGAATTGGGTTATCGATCGCTATAACTGGGATGGGCGCCTTGCCTCTGTGGATAGCCTGCTGGAGTCGGGTCCCGGCGCGGATATCGACGAGGCTGCCCCTGAAGAACCCCTTGGCGGGGCCTGCCAGCATTGAAGGGTCATGAAGGATGAGCGGAACGCCAGAAGAGATCGGTAGAACTGTATCCCCTGAAGCGGGCCAACAGGTCCACGCACCGACGGCCGCATGGCGTATGACCGGTGTGGTGACCGTTGCGCTGGTGCTAGTGACCGTGGCCGTCTTTTGGCACACCGCCCAGTCCATGGTGGCGATCTGGTGGCGGTCGGAGACCTATGCCCACGGATTCATCATTGCGCCCATCACGATCTACCTGATATGGCGGCAACGCCACGCGCTGGCCGCGACCACGCCGCGTCCGGACTGGCGGGGGTTTCTGGTGTTGCTGCCCCTCGGTCTGGGATGGTTGGTGGCCAATGTGACTGATGTGCTGGTCATAGAGCAGCTTTGTTTCGTAGCGATGATCCCCACCATCGTGTGGACCGTCCTGGGGTGGCGCGTGACCCGGGTGATTCTGTTTCCCCTGGGGTTCCTGTTCTTCTCCGTACCCATGGGGCAGGCGTTGATCCCTCACCTGATGAATTTCACCGCTGGCTTTGTAGTCAAGGCGCTGCGAATGACCGGAATTCCCGTCTATCAGGAAGGCACGTTCTTTGCCATCCCCGGCATGACATGGTCGGTGGTGGAAGGGTGCAGCGGGATGCGCTACCTGATTGCGTCCATCACGATGGGCTTTCTTTACGCCTATCTGTCGTATCGCGGCCTTTGGCGTCGCTTGGCCTTTATTGCGCTGGCCACTGCGTTCCCGGTGATTGCCAACGGTCTTCGCGCCTACACGATCGTATTGATGGGGTACTTCATAGATAAACGTCTTGCGCTTGGTGTGGATCATATCATCTACGGCTGGGTGTTCTTCGGCATCGTGATGGTGGTCATGTTCTGGATCGGGACCCTGTGGCTGGAGCCCGCTGCGGTTCAGGAAGAGCAAGATGCTACAGAAGCCGAGTCCCGACGTTCACAGCCCGGCGTATCGGCTGTAGCCGTAGCTGCTTATGCCGCCGGCGTGCTGGCTGTGGTCGGTACGTGGGGCGCTGCAGGGGCGTATGCGAATGCCCGTCAGGCTATAGACCAACAAGTGGCCGTACACTTGAGCGCTCCAAAGGGGGAGAACGGATGGCGGCTGGAATCGAAGCCGATTACGCGCTGGACACCTCATTACCTGGGATACGATGGTCGGTTGCAGGCCGTCTACGAGCGCGCGGGGCGCAAGGTCGGTCTTTATCTGGCCTATTATGCCCGCCAGCGTCAGGGCCGGGAGTTGATCAACTACGACAACGTCATGGTCGTTCAGAAGGATCCGGTTTGGCGCGAAGTGCAAAGCAAGACGATCACCGTAGCCATCAATGGTAAGGCAAGGGACATTATTCAGAGTCGAATCCGGTCGGACGGGCAGGATCTGCTTGTATGGCATTTCTATTGGCTGGACGGATACATCACCTCCAACGACTACCTGGCCAAACTGCTAGAGGCGAAACGAAGGCTGCTGGGGAACCGCGAAGACGGGGCAGGCATTGTTGTATATACGCAGTACGGAGACGGATTCGCCGACCCCCGGCGGGTGCTTACCGATTATCTCGATTCCATGCTCGGCCGGGTCGATCGAGAGCTCAAAAGCGCAGCGGGGAATTGATGCACTCGGCGTGCAAAATGACTATGGCGGCTGACGACGTCGAATCAGTTCCACAAACGGCCAACGCCGGAGTGCCTGCGGCCAGCCAGGGCTTGCATGTGCCACTGATCGTACATGTCATCTACCGGTTGGACGTGGGAGGGCTTGAGAATGGGCTCGTGAACCTCATCAACAGGATCCCGAGAACCCGCTATCGACACGCCATCGTCTGTCTGACGGACTACACCGATTTTCGCCACCGTATCGTGGGGGAAGACATACAGATCTTCGCGCTCCATAAACGGCCCGGAAATGATTGGCACATGTTGCTACGGGTATGGAGGCTGCTGCGCCGTTTGAAGCCGGAAATCGTGCACACGCGGAATCTCGCCGCCCTGGAATGTACATTGCCCGCATGGCTTGCCGGTGCGGAGGTCCGTATCCACGGCGAGCACGGTCGCGACATGCTTGATCTGGATGGCAGCAGCAGAAAGTACCAGTGGGTTAGACGCTTGTACCGACCGTTCGTCAGTGCATTTGTGCCGTTGTCGAGGGACCTGGAAGGGTACTTGATCTCCAAAGTGGCGGTCGCGCCGGATAAAATCCGGCAGATCTACAACGGGGTCGATACGGAGCGCTTTGCGCCGCGTCACGGAGGCCGGCCCCAACTGGCCGGATCCCCGTTTTCAGAGGAACCCTTGGTCGTTATAGGTACGGTCGGGCGACTGCAAGCCGTCAAGGATCAGGTGAGCCTGGCCGAGGGGTTCATTCGGCTCTTGAAGCGCCGTCCGGACCTGGAGAGTCGGGTCCGGCTGGTGGTTGTAGGGGATGGACCGCTGTACTCTGAGGTGGCCGCCCGTCTGCAGGCGGCCGGAGTGAACGGGCTCTGTTGGTTGCCTGGTGAGCGCCCGGACGTGCCCGACGTCATGCGTACTCTGGACATTTTCGTTTTACCGTCCCTAGCCGAAGGCGTGTCCAACACAGTGCTCGAAGCAATGGCAACAGGATTGCCCGTGGTAGCAACGCGAGTCGGTGGCAACCCGGAGTTGGTCGCCGAGGGAGTGACCGGCACCCTCGTTCCGCCATCGGACCCGACGGCGATGGCGGACGCGCTGATGCGCTATGTGGACGATGAGGAAAGCCGTCGCGCCCACGGCCGGGCCGGTCGGACGCGCGTGTTGGAGCGATTCAGTATCGACGTCATGACAGAGCGTTACCTGGACCTGTACGACGAACTTACCGGAGCCCGCCGGCGGGCGGAACCGGCAAGGCCATAGCGAAACACAATGCGAGTTTTTCAGCGATGTGCGGTATAGCTGGCATATTTGATCCAAGGCAGGCGTCGGAAATCGACGAGGGCGTTCTGCGCGCAATGAACGAGGTCCAACACCACCGGGGTCCGGATGAAGGCGGATTGCATGTGGAGGCGGGAATCGGCCTTGCCCACCGACGGTTGTCCATCATCGATCTCAGCAGCGGGCATCAACCTCTGTACAACGAAGATCGCACCGTGGCAGTTGTTTATAACGGTGAAATTTACAACTTCGAGGAACTGGCCAAGGAACTCAAGCAGCGCGGTCACCGGTTCCGAACCCACTGCGATACGGAAGTTATCGTGCATGCCTGGGAGGAATGGGGAGAGAAGTGTGTTCAACGGTTCAGGGGGATGTTTGCATTTGCCCTGTGGGACAATCGTCGTCAGATATTGTTCCTTGCTCGCGACCGCCTGGGTATCAAGCCGCTGTATTACGGAACGTTGCCCGACGGGAAATTGGTATTCGGTTCCGAGCTCAAGGCCTTGCTGCAGCATCCGGAGTTTACCCGCGAGCTGGATCCGGCGGCGGTTGAGGAGTATTTCGCGTATGGCTATGTGCCGGACCCCAGAACGATATTCGCCAACGCCGCCAAACTCGAACCCGGCCACACGCTGACCTTGCGTCGCGGCGCGTCAGGCGTAGTGGCGCCTGTGCAGTACTGGGACGTGCGGTTTTCGGACGGGGGTACAACCAGACAGGCCGACGTCGAAGAAGAACTGGTTGCACGCCTGCGCGAGGCGGTGAAGATCCGCATGATCGCGGAAGTCCCCCTGGGTGCGTTCCTGTCCGGCGGAGTCGACTCGAGTGCTGTGGTGGCGATGATGGCCGGGCTGTCGGCGGAGTCGGTGAATACCTGCGCCATTTCATTCGGCGATCCGGCGTTCAACGAAGCGAAGTACGCAGCACGGGTGGCCGAACACTGCGGTGCGGATCACCATGTGGAGCAGGTCGATCCTGACGACTACGCACTGGTGGACAAGCTGGCGGACCTGTACGACGAGCCGTATGCCGACAGTTCCGCGATGCCGACATACCGGGTGTGCGAGTTGGCACGCAAGCGTGTGACCGTTGCGCTTTCCGGAGACGGCGGCGACGAGAATTTCGCGGGATACCGGCGTTATCGTTGGCACACCTATGAGGAACGGCTGCGGGGATGGCTGCCGGGGGGCCTGAGGCGGCCGCTGTTTGGAGCGGCGGCGCGTCTGTATCCAAAAGCGGACTGGGCGCCCAAAGTGCTACGGGCGAAATCCACCCTACAGTCGTTGGCACGCAACTCCATCGAGGGGTATTTCCACAGTGTTTCCGTTTTGGGTGACCCGCTCAGAAGTCGCCTGTTCAGTCCGGAGTTTCGCCGACTCCTGGCGGGCCATCACGCGATCGATGTCCTGATGCGCCATGCCGACAACGCACCCCGGGAGCCTCTCTCGATGGTGCAGTACCTGGATTTCAAGACCTATCTTCCGGGTGACATTCTGACCAAAGTGGATCGCGCCAGCATGGCGCACTCGCTGGAGGTCAGAGTCCCGATTCTGGATCATCAGTTCGTCGAGTGGGTTGCACAGCTGTCACCCGCCCTGAAGTTGAGCGGGAGGGAAGGCAAAGCGGTTTTCAAGAGTGCACTACGCAAGCATTTGCCGGATGACATTCTATACAGACCGAAAATGGGTTTCGCGGTGCCGTTGACGGCGTGGTTCCGCGGTCCGTTGCGCGATCGGGTGAGAGAGGCGATTCTTGGCCCGACGCTGGAAGAGACCGGTATGTTCGACATGGGATTCCTGCGTAAGTTGGTCGATCAACACCAGACGGGGCGGAACGACCATAGCGCGGCTCTGTGGGCGCTACTTATGTTCGAGGCGTTTTATCGGCGGTCGGTTGCCGGGCAGGGTATGGGCAACCATCGTGAGTCGGCGCCGCCGGCCGCCGTGAGGGCGATGTGACGGCCATGGGACTTCGGATTCTTCATATTCTCGATCATTCGCTACCCGTGCATAGCGGGTACACCTTTCGCACTCGCGCCATTGTGGAACATCAGCGTGCCAGAGGTTGGGATACATATCACGTCACCAGCGCAAAGCATCCGCTTGACGGGAATGCGGAAGAGGAAGTGGATGGTCTGAGGTTTTTCCGAAGCCGGAAGCCCACCGGGCCGGCGGCCAGGATACCTGTAGTCAATCAATGGGCGATCGTGCGTACGCTGGAGGCCCGCGTCGAAGAGCTGATCGTGCGCCTCAATCCCGATATTCTCCACGCACATTCCCCCGCTCTCAATGGAATGGCGGCGCTTCGGGCCGGGCGGCGGCATGGCATTCCGGTCGTCTACGAGGTGAGGGCATTTTGGGAGGACGCTGCGGTAGACCACGGTACGTCTCAGGAATGGGGCATACGTTATCGGCTCTCGCGCGGGTTGGAGACTTACGTGCTGACCAATGCGGCTGCGGTTACCACAATCTGCGAGGGTTTGCGGCAGGAAATCGTTACGCGGGGGGTGCCCGAAGGCAAGGTGACAGTAATCCCGAATGCGGTGGATTTGGAACAGTTCTCCGCTGGCGGAGAAGCGGATCCGCAGCTGCGCGGCAAGTTGGGCCTGGATGGCAACAAGGTAATCGGCTTTGTCGGATCTTTCTACTCCTATGAGGGGCTCGCGGATCTGCTACCGGCGATGGCGGCTATCCGTGGCCAGGAAGCGGGAGTGAAACTCCTGCTGGTGGGAGGTGGGCCCCAGGACCAGGAACTGCGGCGGCTGACACGAGCCCTGCATCTCGAGGATTGCGTGGTATTCACTGGGCGGGTTCCGCACAGCGAAGTTCAACGTTATTACGATTTGATCGACCTGTTCGTCTATCCGCGCCAGTCAATGCGACTGACGGAACTGGTGACTCCGTTGAAGCCGCTGGAAGCTATGGCCCGAGGCCGCCTAGTGCTGGCATCTGACGTTGGAGGCCACAGAGAGCTTATCAGCGATCCCGAGACCGGCAGATTGTTCCGCGCGGGTGATCCGGAGTCACTGGCTGCGAGTGTGATCGATTTCATCAGGAATCCAGCCCATTGGGAGGGCCGACGGGAGAGGGCGCGCCGGTTCGTCGAGGAGCACCGTAATTGGCCGGGCAGTGTAGCGCGTTACGAATCCGTATACAGGCCACTACTCACGGAACGCGCTGCCATATGAGTGCCGAGATGCAGTGGGAACGAGCGGCTGGAGCGCGACCGGCTTCCGGCCCGGTGCAAAGCCAGCCGGTGAGCACCGACCGCTGGGCGCGCGCGCGGTTGGTCGTCTTTTCCAGTCTCTTCCCCCATCCCGGTCAACCCAACGCGGGATTGTTCATACGGGAACGCATGTTTCGTGTGGGAGATGGTAGCAATCTGGTCGTGGTGGCCCCGGTGCCATGGTTTCCGTTCCAGAGCCTGATTCGTCTCTGGCGCCCTCATTTCCGGCCGCCCGCGCCGAAGCTCGAGGAGCAGCAGGGCGTTCGTGTCTTCCATCCGCGCTACCTGTCGGTGCCCGGCCGCTTGAAATGGCTGGACGGACTGTTCATGGCGGTCGGCGCATTGAGGGTCATGCGCAGATTGCGCAGAGATTATCGCTTCAATGTCATCGATTCCCATTTCGCCTATCCTGACGGTTACGCGGCATGTCTGTTGGGGCGATGGCTGGGCGTGCCGGTGACAATCACAGTGCGGGGTACCGAGGTCCCGCTGGCCCGAACGCGCCTGAGACGCCGATTGATGCAGGCTGCTCTGCGTCGGGCGAACCACGTGTTCGCGGTGGCCGAGGCGCTCGCCGAGCATGTTCGGAAGTTGGGCGCACGGCCGCAGCATCTGACGGTGGTGCCAAACGGCATTGACCTGGAGAAGTTTCACCCGGTTGAGCGCGACGGAGCCCGACGGGAACTGGGTATCGCCGGACAGGCGCCTGTGCTGGTGAGCGTAGGCGGTCTGACCGAACGCAAGGGATTTCACCGCGTGATCGAACTTCTGCCGGAGCTTCGGAAGCGCTTCCCGGACCTTGTCTATCTGGTTGTCGGCGGAGCGAGTCCAGAAGGGGATTGGCGGAGCAGGCTGGAAGCGCTGGCAGCGGACCTGGATGTTCAGGAGGCGGTACGGTTTCTCGGCCCGGTGCGGCCGGAGGAACTCAAAGTTCCTCTATCTGCCGCCGACGTGTTTGTGCTGTCGACCCGGAACGAGGGTTGGGCCAATGTATTTCTCGAGGCCATGGCGTGTGGGCTCCCCGTGGTGACGACCGACGTTGGCGGAAATCGGGAAGTGGTGGCCAGCCAAGAGGTCGGCGCGATCGTGCCGTTCGGCGATCCCGACGCGTTAAAGGCAGCGCTGGAGACTGCGCTGACCCGTGAATGGGACCGCGACGCAATTGTCGCCTATGCGGAACAGAATGCGTGGGATACCCGCATCCCGATACTGCGCGAGAGGTTTGCGTGCTTGGTGGAAGGTCGTCATGACTAATAGTCTTATCAGCCTTGGCATGGAAGGCGTGATGAGCGCGCGGGGCAGCTGATATGCGGGATTTATTCGTTGTTCTGGTGGTTTTCGGGAGCCTCCCTGTCATATTGCTGGAGCCGTACATTGGCGTGTTGATGTGGGCATGGATCGGCTTGATGAATCCCCATCGCCTGGCCTGGGGCTTTGCACGTGACTTCCCCTTCGCGATGATCATCGCCATTACGACTCTGCTGGCCATGGTCGCGTCCAAGGAGCGCAAACGTATCCCCTGGACAAGAGAGGTCGTGCTGCTGACGACTCTAATCGTCTGGATGATGTTCACCACTCTGTTCGCAATACACATGGATCTGGCGGTGGAGCAGCTGATCAAGATTCTCAAGATCGAGCTCATGACCTATGTCGCCATGATGCTGATAAGCGACAGGAAGCGGCTACAGCAATTCGTCTGGGTCATTGTCGTTTCGTTGGGATTCTACGGCATAAAAGGTGGAATATTCACCATTACCACAGGCGGCGGATTCCACGTTCAGGGACCGCCCGGTACGTTCATCGGTGGCAATAACGAGCTCGGACTCGCTCTGATCATGACGCTGCCATTGATGCGCTATCTTCATCTGCAGACCCGGGACAAGAAGATTCGTCTGGGTCTCACTGTGAGCATGGGACTGACGGTCATCTCAATCTTAGGTACCCAGTCCCGCGGCGCTCTACTTGGCATAACGGCAATGGCGCTGTTCCTGATATGGAAGAGTCGCAAGCGTCTTCCGCTGCTATTGGCAATCGGGATCATCGTGCCGGTTGCATTATCGGTAATGCCGCAATCCTGGTACACCAGGATGTCGACCATCAAGACCTACCACCAGGATCAGTCGGCAGAAGGCCGTCTTCATGCATGGAAATTTGCAATACAGGAGGCAGCGAAAAGGCCTGTTGTGGGAGGCGGTTTTCGAATGTTTGCGGGACGTAGGGTGGCCCATAGCATCTATTTTCAGATGCTTGGTGACCATGGTTTCGTGGGGCTTGGATTATTCCTGCTTCTGGGGCTGGCAGTCTGGAGGGCTGGTTCGAAAGTCATAGCGCAAACGAAACATCGGGACGATCTGCACGGGCTCAGAGACCTCGCGGCCATGCTTCAGGTCAGCCTCGTGGGCTACGCCGTCGCAGGTGCATTTCTTAGCATGGCCTATTTCGATTTCTATTACTATGTGATTGCGTTGATGGTTCTGTGCAAGGTCATGACCGCTGCGGAACTCGCCCGGTCGGAATCGCACGAACAAGTGGCCAGCGCGCGCAGAGCAATGGTACCGGCAGCGTGGTGGACTCCGGTGAGCAAAATGGTCTCAGGGGATAATGGAAGACCTGTGGTCAGTGACCGTGAGCCTGAAACCAATGCTCGAGGAGCATCAATACCCAAATCATGACCCCGTAGTAGGCGGCATCTTCATTCTGGTGAACAGCCTTAAGGTGCTCGATGTATTGAGGGCGGATGTATCCGCGTTTCTTCAGTGCCTCAAGACTGTCATAGGCGAGTGCGCGAAGTGGTGCGTATTCGCGGAGCCATATGCCGAAAGGAAGTCCAAATCCATGTTTGGATTTATTGAGGATTTCGGAGGGCAGGAAGTCGGCGAGCGCTTTCTTGAAGAAGTAGCGCAACTTCAACCGGCGCAGCAGCAACTGAGGAGGAAGTTGGGCGGAAAAATCCACCATAGCCTCGTCCAATAGTGGGTAGCGTACTTCCACCCCTGCGAGCTCGCACATGCGATTGACTTTGCGCAGATCATTGTCTGCCAGCGTGATCTTCAGGTCCAGGTGCAACATACCGTAGAGTGGATGGGGGTTCGAGGTGCGCGTATAAACATCACGCAAACCTGCAAGTGGGAGCGACGTGTCGACCGACTGAAGAAAATCAGGATCCAGTATTTCGGCTGGTGGAGTGCGATGAAAGAAATTGTAGCTTTCGAGTCGATCCGGGAGCGGCACGCGTGCCTGCTCTATGTAGCTGCGCAGTTTGCGCATTGGAGGGATACGCTCCAGCCCGGGGACACCGAAGGCGATCGGTTCCAGAAGGCCTTTGCGAAAGAATCCCGGCAGCGCGGCATACTGCTCGAAAATCAGCTGGCGTGCGTAGCGAGCGTTGCCCGCGAAGAGTTCGTCACCTCCGTCGCCCGCCAGCAGTACAGTGGTGCCGTCGGCGTGGGCGTTGCGCGCACAGTAGTACGCCGGCACGGCGGATGCATTGCCGAATGGCTCGTCATAGGCCGCGGCAATCAGAGGGATGGCATCCACAACATCCTGGGGCGTAACGTAATACTCATGTGCTTCGGTGCCAAAATGACGGCTTGCGATGCGGGCATACTCGATCTCGTCGTAGCCCGCAGCTTCAAAGCCGATGGAGTAGGTACGGGCCGCAGTAGTGGAGGTGCGCGCCAGCATGCCGGACACCGTGGAACTGTCCGTGCCGCCGCTCAGGAATGCACCGGGCGAATCGTCCCGAGCGGCACGTTGCACCGACGCGCGGAGAATATCGAGAAAGCGGCCGCGCAACTCGGTATAGTCGGCTTCCGCCGGATGGTAGCTCACGGTCCAATAGAAGCGGCTCCGCGCGGTTCCGGCGCGGAACAGAATGCACTGAGCGGGAAGGAGCTTCTGTTGATCGCGGTAAACGGCATTCGGCGCCGGAATGCAGTGGAAATAGAGATATTCGAAGAGCGCCTGGTGATCCAACTCCCGGCTGGCCGCGGGATGGGCGGCAAGGCTGTCAGCTCTGGACGCAAAGGCGATCTGTACACCGTCGTGGGTGTAATAAAGCGGCATGATTCCGAGCCGGTCGATGGCGAGAAATGTCGTGCCGTCCCGCGTGTCGACCACGGCCAGCGCGAACGGGCCATGGATGTGGTCGACGACATTTTCGCCATACCGGGCATACCCCGCCAGCAATGCTTCGGCCGGGTTGGAAGTCGGCGAATCGAATGCAAATTGAGGTCGGCCACAAACTACAGCGAGCAGGGAGTCACTGCGTGCGCACAGGCTTCGGTCACCGAGAGCCGCCAGCGTGCTGTCCCCTATGCTCTCAGAGGCGATGGCTCCGGAGCCGATCGGCCGGCACATCCGTTCCGCCACCGCGGGAGGGTCGTTGGCGACCGGGGCGCCGGACCAACCACAGATTCCGGTCATTCTCTCTCCGTTGCAATATACGGGTGCGGAGGCACAAGACTAAGGAAACGTGTAGCAACTTGCGTTGGCGGTATAGTGGCACAAAAGCGGATCGGTGTGTAGCGCGGCAATCTGGAAATGGACGATCGAGTGAATATGCAGAAATCGGAACCCGGAGCTGACGCCACCTTCCGGGGAAAGGTCGAAAAGACGCTACGGCATTACGGACGGAATGCCATCCGTGGCGTTCGCGGTACATGGTGGGACATCGCGCGGCTACCCGCAGATCGCCCGATCTTTGTCGTTGGTTGCAGCAGGGCTGGGACAACCTTGGTGTATAAGACCTTCTCGGAGTCGCCGGCGCTCGGGAGTCTTCAAAGGGAGACGCATGATTTCTGGATGGAACTGCACCCGCTGGCGTCTAGAGCCTGGCGGAGTCACGCCCTTGATGGCTCGGACGCGACCGATCACGACCGGGACAGGGCGATGCGGCTGTTCTACAGGGAAACCGGTATGCGCCGTTTCGTGGACAAGAACAATCAGAACGGTTTGTGCGTGCGGTATCTCCACGCGCTTTGGCCGGATGCCTATTTTGTCTATGTCAAACGCTCTCCGGGAGACAACATCAATTCGCTGATTGAAGGCTGGCGCCGACCGGGGGAGTTCGCGACCTGGTCCGACAGCCTTCCCGGAACCGTAGCCATCGATCGGGGGCAGGTGACCAAGTGGTGCTTTTTCCTGCCTGAGGGCTGGCGAGACTATCTGACGGCAAGTTTGGAAGAAGTGTGCGCGTTCCAATATCGAATGATGAACGAATCGATCCTCTCGGCCCGCGAGGTCGTGGAGACTGGCCGATGGGTGGAATTGGCATATGAAGATCTGCTCCGCGATCCGGTTGATGCATTTGCAAAGGCTTACGAGGCGTGTGACGTCCCATTCTCCGCGGAGGTGAGCAGACACTGCGAAACGGTCCTCAAACGCCCATACAACGCTTTTTCGGAAATTCGTCTGGACAAATGGCGCGACGGTGCGAACCGGGAACGGATCGAGCGCGTGCTACCCAGTGTGACAGCCGTCGCAGCGCAAATGGGCTACACCAATGTTGGCTAGCTCTCGGTCTCCGGTGGCGTTGTGCAAGGACTGATCGACCTATTGGTAGTCTGGGTGGTATCGGGTACCGCACTGTTCGTCTGGAGCTATCGGCACTGCATTCGCAGGGCGTGGTGTGAGCCTGTGCTTCGGCAGTTGGTTGTGGTATTCGAAAGTGACGACTGGGGTCCGGGAAGCAGCAGTGACGTCCGGGCGTTGCAGCGCCTGACAGACATTCTTGAGAGCTGTCGGGACAGTACCGGCCACCCGGCCGTGATGACGATTGGCGTCGTGTTGGCAGTGCCCGATACACGTCGAACGGAGGTTCGCCGTGGGGAGGAATACATTTCTCGCCAGTTGGATGACGAGGAATTCTCCGCTATCCGCACAGCACTGGCCGACGGGGAGCGGCGCGGCGTTTTCGCGCTGCAACTGCATGGCATGGAACATTATTGGCCGGCGGCGTTGATGGAGGCGGCACGGAAGGATCGCAAGGTTCTGCGATGGCTTAACGATGAGGCGGTGCCAAGAACGGAAGGGTTGCCGTCGGCGCTGCAGACACGGTGGGCGAACTGCGTCACGCTGCCTTCGAGCGCGATCGACGAAAATGCGATACAGAAAGCCGTGCACGACGAAGTGGCAGTATTCAGCCGGGTATTCGGCCATACTCCCCAGGTGGTGGTTCCGCCGACATTCGTCTGGACCGATGCTGCGGAGAGGGCGTGGGCGGCCAATGGTGTCGAAGTCATCGTGACGCCCGGTCGGCAGTACACGGGCCGTGATTCCGCTGGTGCGCCGAAAGGCGGCTGCGAACGCTTCTGGAACGGCCAGACCGGTGCCAGCGGAATGGCCCGAATCGTCCGGGATACGTACTTCGAGCCGGCCTTCGGGCATCGAAAGGACGATGCAATCAAGGTGTTGCAGCACAGGCTGCGAAGCGGGCAGCCGGCTCTGTTCGAGACCCATAGATTCAACTTTTTGCCGGAACTGTCAGACGACGTGGAGGCGGCGTTCGCAGAGTTCCAGGGATTGCTGAACGATGCGCGGGATAGGTTTCCGCAACTTGTTTTCCGGTCGACCCGTGAGTTGGCGGCGGTTTTGGGACGGAGAGAAAGACAATTCGTGGAACGCAGTCGCTGGCGCAGAATTTGGCCGGTCGTGTTCAGACTCAATGGGGTGCCGGGCCTACGTCGATGGGCATTACTAAGCGGTGCCGTTGTTCCGGGGATGTGTCTGATCGTCATCGGTTGGCTGGCGCGCCGCAGGCTATGTGCAAAAAGGGTGAGTGGAAGTGCGCGCGCCTGAGTTTTCGGTGATTATTCCGGTCTATAACGGCGCAGAAACTGTGGCGCGTGCCATCGACTCGGTACTCGCGCAAACGTATCCGGCACGAGAGGTCATCGTTATCGATGACGGCTCGACGGACGATTCAGCGGGTGTTGTGCGCGGGTACGGTTCCACCGTGCGGTACATCCGGACGGAAAACCGGGGAGTCTCTGCTGCGCGGAATAGCGGCGCCGCAGTTGCAGAGGGCGAGTGGTTGGCTTATCTGGACGCCGATGATTGGTATTATCCGCAGCGGTTGGAATGGCACGCCCGATTGATCGAACGCAATTCGGACTTGGATTTCGCCACCGGCGATTTCGAATATCGGAGCGAAGATGAACAACTGATTGGCCGCTCCATGGAAGGCACTGAATTGGGCAGAAAACTCCTCGCTTTTGCGGAGGACGGAGAGGCGGTAATGAAGGAGGAAATGTTCGGGGAGTTCGTGTCCCGGCATTTCGGCGATACACATACGCTGAGTGTTCCCAAAAGGCTGTTTGCCGCCGTAGGTGGCTATCCGACGGAATACCAGGTATGCGAGGACGTGCATTTTTTGATACGACTATGTGCCCACAGCCGACGGGTTGGAGTGATATGCCGCCCCATGGCTGTCTATCGGATACATGGCCAAAGCGCGACCCGGAGCGCACCGGTGCGCGCGCAGCGACAGACGGTAGCTGCTCTGATGGCCGTCAAGAAAGACATAGCGGATGCCGACCGAGGGCTGAGACGTGGGGTGGACAGCGCCTTGCGGGCGGCCCGGATGGATCTCGCGAGCGCGCTGCTGCGCAGAGGCAGCCGCACGGCAGCGATACACGCAGTGCTTCCGCTGCTCTACAGTGCCCCGGGGCTGCAAAGCCTAAGGGATGTGGCGTCGGTGGCGCGCGGACTGCGTTCGCCGGACCGGGCAACGGCCAGTGGCACGGGGGCAGAGTAGAGGGGATGTCGAGCGTGGATGCGAAGACCGATCAGACAGCCAGGGAAGCCGATTCCAGGCTGCTGGTCATTTCGGAGCTGTTTCTTCCGACCAAGGGCGGCACCGCAGTATGGTTCGACGAAGTCTATCGACGGATCGGCGGCAAGGAGCTCCATATCGTCACGGCAGACGTCCCGGGTGCAACGGAGTATGACGCATCGCACCCAAACAGTGTCCACAGGGTGGCGCTGCGGCGGTACTGGTGGCTGCGACCGGAGTCCCTTGCCATGTACCTGCGGCTACTGGGCAAAGGTCTGGGACTCGCGATGCACTGCCGGTTCGAGGCTGTTCATGCGGGGCGCGTATTGCCGGAAGGACTGATCGGCTGGCTGGTGGCGAAGGCCATTCGCAGGCCAATAGTCGTCTACGCCCACGGGGAGGAGCTTACGACATGGAAACAGCCTATGAAACATTGGGTTATGTCCCGCGTGTTTCGCGGCTCGACACGGGTCGTCGCCAATAGCGAGTTTACGAAGCAGGAGCTGTTGCGAATAGGGGTCCGGAGTGACCGCATCAGCCTGATTCATCCGGGCGTCGACGTAGAGAGGTTCCGCCCCGGCCTACCGGCTCAGGAACTGCGAACGCAGCTGCAACTCGCTGCCGACCAGCGCCTGATTCTCTCGGTAGGTCGTCTGAGTCGACGCAAGGGATTCGATCAGGTCATACGGACGTTGCCTGGACTACAGAGTCGAGGGTTGGATGTCCATTATGCGATAATTGGCATAGGTGCCGACGAAGGCTATTTGAAGGAGCTGGCGGATCGGTCTGGGGTCAGCTCAAGAGTACACCTGTTGGGCCACGTTCCCATGGATGACCTGCCCCGTTGGTACAATGCAGCAGATGTGTTCGCCATGCCGAACCGGGAAATTGACGGGGATACCGAAGGGTTCGGAATGGTCTTTCTGGAAGCTGCCGCTTGCGGCGTGCCGGCGATAGCCGGCCGGGCTGGCGGTACAAGCGCGGCCGTCGTGGATGGTGTGACGGGGCTGCTGGTCGACGGTACATCGGAACCGGCCCTTGAGAGTGCGCTGGCGAAAGTGCTTCAAGACGAATCGTTCTGTGCGCAGATCGCCCGGCAGGCGAGAAAACGCGTACTCGAAGAACTGTCATGGGCGCACATTGCCGAGCGTACGATCAGCCTTGGGCTCGAGGCCCGAGGCCATAAAGAGTGAACCGTCCGGGGTCGCCCAATGACACGGACGGAAGTATAACCACGACTGTGAGACAGACGATGCGGAGTACAGGCCGGCGATGATAAGCGCCCTTCGAAATCTGGCCGCCTATCGGGAATTGATCCTGATGCTGGCGTGGAGAAATATTGCGGTCCAGTACAAGCAGGCCTATCTGGGCATTGCCTGGGCGGTATTAAAGCCTGTAATGCTAATGCTCATATTCACGCTGGTAAGGAGTTTTGTCGGAATAGAAAGCGGAAACATACCCTACCCCATACTTACGTTTGCGGCGCTTCTACCATGGACATTTTTTCAGGATAGTGTCTCGCAAGGAGTGGCAAGTGTTGTGGGCAACGCCAGTTTGGTTAGGAAGATTTATTTCCCGCGTGAGATATTTCCTGTTACGGCGACTGTCGCCAAGCTCGTCGAACTTGGAATCAGCTTTCTGATCCTAGGTGGACTCATGGTTTACTATCGAATGGCTCCCACGGTATATGCATTCTGGGTTCCTCCAATAATACTCTATGCGGTAGTAGTGGCATTAACAGCGAGCTTGGCGGGGTCGGCGCTCAATGTGTATTACAGGGACGTACGAAGCGCGGTCCCCGTCTTGCTGTCACTACTTATGTATGTTTCCCCAGTTATGTACCCACTCAGCCTCGTCCATAAAAAGCTCATTGTAGAGCACGCCGCCGGGGCATGGTCCGATTTGTTGTATACCGTGTATACGGTTAATCCCATGACCGGAATAATTGATGGCTTTCAAAAAGCACTTCTGCATGGTCAGTCACCGGACTTCGCTGTGATATGGCCTGGGTTTCTGGCAACGCTTCTGGTCTTCCCATTTAGTTATTTGTTCTTCAAGCGTGCCGAAGGAGATTTCGCGGACGTTATTTGAAGGTGTATTGGCTGCTCCAGGCGAGGTCAGACGGGCCGTCTAAGGTGCAAATTTATGAATATGATAGAAGTCAATCACGTCACTAAACAATACAGTCTTGGACAGCTTCGAAGCGCTCTGGATACCATTAGGAATCTCGGTAATCGCCTCGGCGGCAACCCCCGGATGCGACCAACAACCTTTAATGCTATTGATGACGTCGATTTCAGGGTAGAAGCAGGAGAGGTTGTGGGCATTGTCGGAACGAACGGCGCCGGAAAGAGTACCCTCCTCAAGCTACTAGCGAGGGTTAGCCGGCCGACATCAGGGACGGTAATCGTAAATGGCAGAGTAGCGCCTCTGATCGAAGTGGGCGCCGGCCTCGTACCGGATCTGACCGGGCGAGAGAATATATATTTGAACGGCACTATTCTTGGTATGTCCAGGGCCGAGATCCGACGTAAGTTTGATGATATTGTCGGCTTCGCTGAACTTGACGCTTTCATAGATACACCCATCAAACGCTACAGTTCGGGGATGCAAGTGCGGCTTGGGTTCAGTGTGGCAACAAGTGTCGATGCAGATGTGCTTATCGTCGATGAGGTGCTCGCAGTCGGAGATTTAGCGTTTCAGCGGAAATGCTTTGATCGCATTGAAAGCTTATTGAAGCATCAGGGCAATACCGTGTTACTAGTGAGCCACAATATCCGCCAGGTACAACGGCTGTGTAATCGTGTGATTCTCATCGATAATGGCAAAATCAGCGCAGATGGTCCGTCGGCGCAAATATGTGACCTGTTTTATGAAAAGAGTGACAAGCGGATCAAAGAAATGGCTGGAAAAGCGTTTCGTGCCGCGCGTGGTCGACAGAAGCGAACCGGCGAGCTCGAATTAGAGAGTATCGAGATTTTGGATGAAACTGGGCAGTCGACAGTAGAGATTCCCTATTGCAGTCCAGCCACCGTGTCATTACGGTTCCGAGTAACAAATGAGCTAGAAGATGTTACCTTTGGCGTCGGTGTCCATACAACTGATTTCCTATACCTTACTACCCACAACAGTGAAAGCCAATTGCACGCTTTGCACATCCGACCTGGCATATACCGCGTGACATGTCGGATTGACGCAATGCCTTTACTTCCCGGGGTCTATTCGCTGCGCGTAGGTGTAACGTCCGGTGTTGCGGCAGGAGATGTATTCTACGGTGAGAATTTGTTGCACTTTCAAGTTGTAAGTAATCGGACACGACCTGTGCCGATTCCGATGCGTCAGGGTTTCTTTGCTCTGGATGCTAGTTGGGAAGTACAGGGGGAAAACCAGTAAGAAGTGCATGTAGAACCGTGTGGCGCTACGCAGGATACAACTGATGTGCGACGTGGGTAGATTTGCACCTCCTCACGGAAAGGGTCGGTTTCGAGTATTGGTCGCCGATACTAACTATCGGCCGTAGAGGTACTTAATGGGCTTTGGCTGGGTCAGCAAATAAATCGAGAAGTGCAATTAGTGCCGAGACAAACTACGGCTAGATGTCGTGGTCGCGGCGGTGTGCGGAACAGCGTAGAGTGATCAATCTACTAGTATTACGATGATGTTTAGGAGTAGATAATTGTTGCTAAAACGTAATCTAGCTCTGTTGATATCCGGTATCGCTGCTACGAACCGCCCACCAGAGAAGCAGGCTGTTCCACTGTTTGGTGTTCTACCAAATGTATAGGGAAACAGAAACAGCGCGTAAGTCCGCAAGGGCCGTGATGTGCATGACTACATTCAACCGAATTGATTACGCACGAATTAATCAGGAGATCATTAAGCTAAATTACCGGCGTTCCCTGCCAATTGTGCATGCGTGTTCATCCACGTCATACGAGCGGCATCTGGAAGACATCCTGACAGTAGTCAAACCAAAGGCACTTCATCAAGGCGCGCTTGAGTTGCTCAAAGAGTCGTTCCGGACTGCAATGCGCCATTTTGCACCGGAATACCTTATCCATCTTGAAGGGGATACATGGATTATGGAAGAGGAGGTAATCCATAAGCTGCTTCGGAAGATGGATGCTGATAAGCAGACTATGATATGCACTTCTAGATGGGATGAGGATTTGCTCGCCTTTAAATACTTGAAGAGCCCCACCGCCAAGCTGTGGATGCACCACCAGTGTGCGAAGGTCATTCGAAAATTTGGAATCAACTACCGACTAGAATGCGCAGATAGTCTTGCGACGCAGTTCTTCATACTTCGCGCGGTGCCCGAAGCCCTTGACACTGTGATGTCGCTGGAATACATCCCTGGACTGGATCTCGAGCAGGCGTTCTATCGGAAATTTATGGAGCATTTCCGCGCGCGAAATGTTCTACGTCTTAGGCAACGTGAGCCGATACATCCATTCAATCGCTATGTTTCGGAGCGACTTGCATTGTATTCGCAGCATTGGCCAGCGCGCGGGACGGCAAATGACGAACGAGATCCAACGCATCCAAGGTACATCCCGCCAACCATGGATGGTAAGTATGAGACGCTTCTACGATTTCCACGTGTACGACAAGGAGCGTTCATTCAAAAGTTGATTAACGCGGAATCATACGACTACTACAATCCTGGCGCATCTAGGACATAGATAATCGCTGGAATGTGTCTGGAAGTCGTTTCACTCAGATTGCGATGGAATCGCGCCCGACAAGGCGTAATAGGGGCTAGAGGTCGCGTTGTCACTTGCGTTGTTCAGGAGTGAGGCGGCCTTTGGGATGAAGCAATGGATACGGCCAAACAGGCCACGCGGGTGCGAGTACACAAGCTTTTCGTTGAATCAGCGGAATTGCATCTAAATCGAAAATACTTGTTCACTGAGGCGATGTGCCCAACGGTAGTGCGCAGCGCCCCCGCGGGCGTTGTCATTTGGTGTCCTGACTGCTCAACTAATTGGAAAGGACGGGGTACAGGGGCAGCCTGCGTTTAGGCGGCTGCGTATCTGCAGTCGAAATACTCCCCTTGACGGACGTACCCATGGACGTAGAAATCGTTATTTGCACCTTCAACCGATCGGCCTTGCTACGGCGTACTTTGCAGTATCTGGACCGTGCCCGCAGACCGAACGACTGTGCCGTCGGGGTCTTGGTGGTGCTCAACGCGTGCACGGACGATAGCGAGCAGATGCTGGTGGCCCATGCGGGGGAGAAGCACCCGGAGCAACGCCTTCCCCTGCGTTGGATCGAGGAGCCGCGGAGGGGTAAATCGTTTGCCCTCAATACGGCGATTGAAGCATGTTCGGCGCCCATTATGGCGTTTGTGGATGATGACCACCGGGTCGACGATGGATACATTGTGGGCATCCATCGGGCCGTGCAGGACTATCCCGACAGCGACATCTATTGCGGACGGATCCTTCCGGACTGGGACGGGCGTGAACCCGCCTGGCTCCACGCGGATAACGAATATGCCGTGTACCCACTTCCTGTCCCGCGCTACGACCTTGGAGATCAGCCACGCGGATTGGACAAGGAGGGGCCTATCCCCGGCGGAGGTAACCTCTTTTTGCGTAGAGATCTGTTCAGGCGTGTAGGCGGATTTTCCAGCGAACTTGGCCCGAAGGGGCACAATCTCGGGGGGGGCGAGGACAGCGATTTCATGAGACGGGCGTTGGCCGCAGGAGCCGTCCTGCGGTACGTGCCGACGGTCGTGCAGTATCACTATGTGGACGGTGAACGTTTGCGATTGGGATATCTGGTGCGTAAGAGTTATCAGCGTTCGCTGGCGGTGACTCGGGTGCAGCATGCCGAAGCCCGGCTTCCCCCGCGGTACCTATGGCGCAAGTTGGGCGGATACCTGCTGCATTTGGCCACTTCGCTGTACTGGCCACAGACGCGCTTTTATCTGGTGCGGGTTGCCGCAGCGCTGGGTGAACTCAGCGCATATTTCAAGAGACGGCCTGTCAATTGACTTTCTTGCTCTAGTTCGGGCGCCGGAGACTGGGAACGCATATGGTGAGGAATGCGCTAATTGTCGCCCTGTCGCTCGGTGCGTTCGGAGCACTATGCCTTGCGACTCGCTCGCTATTGGTATTTTCCCGGACAGGGCCTCAGATACGGGAAGAGATCCGTCGCCATTATCTCGGATATACGGCACTGTCGCTGTTACGGCTGACGGCTTGGAGCGCCCTGCTGATCGCGTGGTTGGCGGCTCTGCCCATGCTTTCAGTGGGCGCATGGGCGTATTCGAGAGATTTGACAGTGTCGTGGACGGAGTGGTCGCTGGCTGGAATAGCGGGCATTGTGGCAATCAGCGTGCTCCAGTTCTGCAGTCAGTTGCTGCATTTGCCGAGCGGAATCATGATGTCCTCCAACTACAACATGACCCGCTTTCATTGGCTATGGGATCGACTGTCGGTCTCTCGAATCCGATGGCTGCGGGTGGTTCTTGCCGGGCTGTTGGGGTACCCGCTGGCGCAGGCTTTCTGGGTCGCAGGGGGCGGGCATTGGGTGGAATTGGGCACTGTTGCCGCCTTCACGCTGCTGCTGTACGGACCGCTCGTGTACGCCTGGTGGCCCGTCCGGGCCCCCACGAGGAGGGTTCAGCAGTCAGGCCGCCGGGACGGCACCCCGAATATCGTCTTGATCGGCTGCGACACCCTGAGGGTGGACCGCTTGGGGATATGCGGCTATCCCCGCAATACCACGCCGTTTCTGGATGTCTTCGCGAGACGGGGAACGGTATTTTCAAACTGTTACACGCCATTGGCGCGTACGGCACCCAGTCTGGCATCGTTGCTTACGGGCACGTGGCCCACGGCGCATCGAGTCCGCAGCAATTATGTCGATGCACGCGAAGCGGATCTGCCTTTCCCCGCGCTTCCCCATCTTCTGAAGAAAAGCGGATACCAGACGGTTGCCATAGGCGACTGGGCGGGAAGCGATCTGAAGAAGCTGTCTTTCGGTTTCGACATCTGCGACCTCCCGGAAGATCAATGGAACATGCGGTATTTGATTCGGCAGGGGCCCAAAGACGTTCGATTGTTTCTGTCGCTGTTCACTCACAATCGCTTTGGCAAACAGTTTCTGCCCGAGATCTACTATCTGGCCGGGATACCCTTGACCCAGGCGCTCGGAGCGAAAACGCGTGAATGGATCAGTCGACTTGCAGGTATGGAAAGGCCGTTTTTTCTTAATGTGTTCATGGCTACCACACACCCGCCCTTTGGGAGCGAGTATCCCTATTATTCCATGTATTCGGACCCGAGTTACCGTGGGCCATCTAAATTCGCGATGGCGCGCCTGGCTGAGCCCGAAGATATCATTCGCAGCCAGAAAGAACCCAAAGAAGCTTTCGATCTGGAACAGGTGCTGGATCTTTATGACGGGTGTGTCCGTCGTTTCGACGACGAAGTCAGAGAGATCGTGCGGCACCTGGAAGTGTGCGGTTTGGGACGCAATACGATTATTGGAGTCTATAGTGATCACGGCATGGAATTCTTCGAGCACGGAACGTGGGGGCAGGGAAACAGCGTTCTTGGCGAGGCGAGCAGCAAGGTACCCCTCATACTGACCGGGCCCGGAATCTCAACGCGCGGGCTGGACGATCGTATCGTGCGCACCGTGGATCTGGTTCCGACGTTGCTGGAGTTGTGTGGATTGCCGGTGCCGGAACACGTTCAGGGAACTTCCCTGACCGCCTATCTCGCCGGTGGAGACCATGATCTGGATCTGCCGGCGTTCTTTGAGACCGGCATCTGGCTCGCGCCGCCGCCGGGGATGGACCCTGACCACATCCGATATCCGGAGCTGTTGGACCTGTTGGAGATTCGGGATAAGTCGGTGGGTACGCTGGCGCTGAAGCGGGATTTCATCGCACTGGTTGATTCCGCCAGGGATCGGATGATTAGACGGGGACGCTGGAAACTGATTCGCCTGGCGTTGCGCAGCGGTCCCGCGTATCGGCTTTACGACATTGTCAACGATCCAAACTCGACCACGGACGTGGCGGAGCGATACCCGCAGGTGGCCAGCGCGCTCCGGCACGAACTGGATGCATGGGGACGAGAGACGTCTGCGCCGCGGCCCTCTGACGAGACAATCGGTGCCGCCTACAATTGATGCAAGCGGTGGGTCGGGTGCCTCGGGAAGGCAATTGCGTGCACGGGTCCTTCTGCGCATACTGATTCCGGATAACTCGGCGCGAGGGTCATCAGACAATGAACGTGGTGCGAAGCGCTAAACGTTGGTATAGGTGTGGCCGCGGTCCGTTGATCGTAGCGCTGATATTGTCATCTGTTGGGCTCGTTCCGATAGCACCGGCGCTGGCCATCGCACCGGATGCAAGTCGACTGCCGGATACCATAGCCAGGATCAAACCCAGCATCGTGGGCGTGGGCACGGTAGAGAAGACCCGGCGTCCGCCGGTGGAACTGTTGGGCACCGGTTTCGCCGTGGGTGATGGGCGGCATGTACTCACCAACGCCCATGTGATCCCCAGGACTCTGGACAAGGAACACTTCGAATATCTGGCGGTGTTCAGCGGCGTGGGCAACCGTGCTCAGACGCGGCAGGCGGAGGTGGTGGCCACCGACAGCAGTCACGATCTCGCCGTGTTGAAGATCAGTGGTCCGCCCTTGCCGCCCATGGCCCTCGGGAACGACTCCACGGTACGTGAAGGACAGTTCTACGCCTTTACCGGCTTTCCTATCGGGATGATTCTGGGGCTCTATCCGGTGACCCATCGGGGGATGATTTCCTGCATCACGCCGATCGCTATTCCCGTGAATACGACGCGCAGCTTGAGCTCGGAGGTTATCGCCCGTTTGCAGCATCCTTATCGCGTCTACCAACTGGATGCGACGGCCTATCCCGGCAACAGTGGCAGTCCGCTATATGGAATGGCCAGCGGCCGCGTAGTGGGGATTATCAACAAAGTGCTGGTAGAGGGAACGAAGGAGAATGCGCTGCGCCATCCCAGTGGGATCAGCTTCGCAGTGCCTATCAAGTACGCCAAGGCCCTTCTGAAGAGAGCCGGGGTCAGCTTGGGACCGTGACGTGATGCGGGCTCCGGCCGGGTCTTGTCAGGTTCGGCGGCGGCGTTTTCGTGTGACCGCGGCCATCAATCCGATGGCGAGGGGCATCAGGGCCAGAGTGCTGGGTGCGGGCACAGTAGCCGGGCCGACCAGATCAGGGCTTGTGCCCCACTGGAAGTTGACATCTTTCAGGCCGAGCGCACCCACATCGGTGATGGGAGCCCCGTTGGCTGTGGCCTTCAAGTGGAATGTCACGTTGCCCTGGGCATAGGGACTGTTGTTGACCATGCCACCGTTGTAGGTGCTGAGCCTGTCCCCCGTGTAGCTAGGGTAGTGCCGAGCGGTCGGCAGGATCCCGTAGTCGCCGCCGCCCACCGTATTGCCGAAGTTACCGAGCCCTGCCGAGCCGATGCCTGCAATCGGACTGCCCAGAGAATACTTGCCGCTCAACTCTGTCGTACCCGAATAGGTTTGACCGGCCGATTCAGTGTACGAACCACCGCCGTACTGGTGGTTTCCCGAGGAGGTGAATTGCACTTGCGCTGCCGTGGTGGCGGATACCAACTGAAGACTCACGTCACTGGCCATGCTCCAATACACCGCCTGCAGAATGTCGGAAGGCTGTGTGACATCGTAAGTCCCGGTGTTATACAGGGTGACCGTCAGGTCGCCGGCAGTGCCTATGGAGAAGTCCGCCTTTGCGGACAGGGGCTTGCCGGAGTCCACCCCGGTGCTCGTCCCGGTGTAGCTGATCGGCGTAGCATGGGCCACTCCCAGCGGAGCGGCCAGCAGGATGGCCAGGTAGAGTGATAGTCGCTTAGTCATATCCCGTGGCGCCTCATTTCTTACTTATTCCGGATCATTGCCGGCGCTTGCTTATCTGGCGTTTAGGCATGCATGATCTATGCCTTGCAACCTAACCCACTGACTCTTAGATATACCGGTAAGTCCTGCGTCGAATATTCAGACTTTTCTGGGGCACGCCTGTAAAAATTGCTGACAAGCCCAGGACCTGGACGATACGACGACAATACTCTGAAACTGCTCCAAAAACCACCACGTCAGCAGAGACCGTCTGCATTGGTGGTCCGGGTTAACTGTTCCCTTATTGTAAAGATATGGAAGCATCCGGTCTCTCGTTCCTTTGGGAGGAGCAATCAGGCGGCCTTTCGCCTTCCGTGTTTTCGAATCGCACGCATCATGAGCGGCAGGCCGGCCACCAGCAGCAGAGGCGTTGATGGATCCGGGATGGAGTCCGGTACTGCAACCGGTCCGAGGGAGCCCTTGATTCGCGTGCTGGAGAAATTGTCCGCAAACGTTCCATTGAAGGTGGAGTTCTCCAGGGCCATGGACACGCCCAGGGTGCCGGTGCCGTAAAGGCTCATCATGCTGCCGCCGGTGATGTTGAATACGAAGTCCATGGCGTCGGTGGTGGCGGTCTGGTTCAGGAAGCCGAAGCGGTCGATGTTGCCGGTGAGCAGTGTGCCACTGTACTTGCCCCCCTGCGTGCCGGTATCCACCGTCCCGGTCAGCACGAAGTCGCCCCCGCTGTGGTGGCCTGTTATCACGCCGCTGGAGTTGACATCGAAGCCGATCTGGAGAGATGCCGACCCGGAAAAAGGTGCGAGTATCAACGTGCTGGCCGTGGGCTGGTAATAATACGGCACAGCCGTGAAGCTGAGAGCGCCGGTGCTGGCGTTGAACGTCGCGCCCTGGCCGGTCGAGCTGCCAAAGGCGATCTTGGGAATCCCTGGTTGCACTCCCAGTAAGGTGGCGGAGGCCGGGGTCGTCAGGAAAAGCGTGAGTAGAGCACCGGTCAACAGCTGGCTGACAGCAGATTTAGGATTAAAAAAAGCGTTCATTGTTATGTAATCCTTAACTATTGCTCGTGCGATTCACCAGGGAACCCGCTGCTGAACCGCGCCCGCGGCGGGCGACGGCGACCAGCCCAATCAATCCCGACCCAAACAACCAGGCTGCCGCCGGTACTGGCACCGCGAAGTTGTCTGTATATACCGTTGCGCCGGAGGTCGTGCTAAAGGCGTGTGTAAGGTCCTGGAAGTTGATGCCGGTTGTGACACTCGTGATTATTCCAAGGTTGCTCTGAAGGGCCGGATAGTCCGCTGTGAGCCAACCGGAAGCTCGGTCGGTAGTGAACTCGAACACAGCAGTGCCTGCTGCCTTGCTGCTCGCTCCGAAGGCATTCAAGCTGGCGCTCAGCACCGAATTGGAATTGCCGTCCAGTAGGCTGAGAGAACCCGACAGCAAGGATCCGGCGCCGGTGAGGTCAGCCGTCAGGCTGTAGTGATAGGGTGCGTTGGTATTCAGGCAAGGCTGATTCTTCATGCAGAGCAGGCCGGAGTCGCCGGAAGCAGTGAAGACGCCGGTATTGGTGCCGGAGTCGTAGGTGTATCCGATGGATAGACCGTCGAACAGCAGGTCCGGTCCCGATGCGGAAGACAGTAAATTGAGCGCGTCCGCGTGCACAGGCCCGCTTGCGAATAGCGCCAACAGCATGGCCGCGGCTGTGCTTTCCATAACTTTTCGAGTTGTTGTCATGTTTGTCTCCAACTGCCCCGAAGGCGGCCGATTTGCTGCGTCGCTGTCTTGGCCGCGGGCGTTTGCTTGTCTGGCCCCCGAATTTCCTAAGGGTGATCCTAAAGCAAACATCGTGCCGCGTATGGATTGCGCTTTGAAACAAACAGTTAATCACCTTCATGGGTGGGAGGTACTCAATTATGTAAATTGTATCGACATTTGTTTTCATGCCCAGGGCGCCAATCTCCTCAAATAACAACTGTATAAATAATAAGTTGCAATAATGTACAGTGAGTCTTTGTGATACTCTCACATTAGCTTCTGTGGGGTGAGGCCTATATCGAGTGTAAAAGTAATCGACAATCCAGGGTCTCATCGGGCGCGGACCGCCGGCGGTGCCGTATGGTGTCAGGGGCGGCTGTTGGCGACGCGCGGGACAGATTCTCAATAACATCAGAGACTTGAGGCTTTGGTCCCGTAGCGCGATGGCAAGCCTGCCCGGCGGTTCTGATCTGATACTCCGGCCGCGCATGAAGTGCGACCGCCTACAGGTGGCCTTGGGCTGTCTCGATGCTTCTGTCAGAATTGCCGCCGTCCAGGCAGCGCGAGTGGGAGGCGCCTACGGATCATGGTTGAGTCGACGATGCGGCAACAGGTCCTGCAGAGGCTGCAGGGTACGCTGGTTCTGAATATCGCCTACATAGGCGTGGTGAACGGCTTGTTGGAGGCCCTTGCGAAGGACTCGCCCGCGAGCCCGCAGGCCCTGGCGGCTCGCACGGGCAAGGATCCCGGTTACGTGGTCCGTTGGTGCGACAGTGCCTACGCCTTCGAACTGCTGGAGGAAGTCGAGCCGGGGTCGTTCGTGCTGTCACCTCTGGGAGATGCTTTCCGTCCTGACGCGCCGGACACGTTGATGCCGTTGGCCGTTCAGGCCGTGCTGTCCACTCATCTGGGCGAGCGTGCCGCGGGTCTGATGGCTAGCGGCGAGAGACCCGGCGAGCGGGTGTTGGCAGAGAGGGAGACCGTGCTGCCGTGGTTCGGTCCCATGCTGGAGCATCAGTTCGCGCCGCTTCTGGAACGGGAGGTGCTCGAACGGGTTCCCGCATTCCGGGAAGTCGACGAGCAGGGCGGGGTGGCGGTGGATCTGGGCTGCGGCAACGGTTGGTATCTGCGTCGATTGGCGCAGCGATTTCCGAGACTCCGAGGCGTGGGGCTGGACGGATTCGACGAGAACATCCGGCAGGCGCAGCGCTTGGCCCAGGCCGAAGGCCTGGACGGCAGACTGCGTTTCGAGGCTGGCGATATCCATCATTTCGGTATTGCCGAACCAGTGGATCTGGTCGCCATGAACCGGGCGCTGCATCATGTCTGGGACCGCAAGGATACGGTTTTCCAGACCCTCAGGAGCCATCTCAAGCCGGGCGGTGTCGCCGTCATCTGGGAGCCGGACTGGCCGGCGGACCGCGCCCGCTTGCGGGACCCCATGCGCCGGGCGATGGCGTTTCAGAACCTGGGCGAGCATGTCCAGGGCAACCACTTCCTGAGCGCCGAGGAGATCGCCGAACAGTTCCGGCGCGCGGACATGGAGCCGGCGGTGTATCCGGTGGCCGAGGGGCGCGATGTGATTGTGGTGGGCCGGCGGCCGTTGTGAGTCCCCCTCACTTCACCACGGATATTCATGCCCGTCGTAGTTGAGGAAGTCGCCTGACTGATCTGGTGTGAACATTTCCACCCGTTGTCGGATGGTTCGCACGCTCTCCTGCGGCGTGATCAACGCGTTGGGTCCGCCCATGTCGGTTCGGACCCAGCCGGGGTGCAGCAGCAGGACATGGACGCCGCGTGGAGCCACGTCCAGGGCGACGCTCTTCATGGCGGCGTTCAACGCGGCTTTGCTGGTGCGGTATAGATAGGATCCGCCACTGGTGTTGTCCGCGATGGATCCCATCAGGCTGGTGATGGTCACCACCAGGCGTCGCTGGCTGCGTTCCAGATTGTCGAGCAGGCGTTCCACCATGCGCACGGGTCCCATAGTGTTGACCTGGAAAGTGTGAGCCCAGGATTCGTAGTCGAGGTTTCCCAGATTCTGCTGCTCGTGCCCGCCGTAGGTGCCGGCGTTGTTCAGCAGCACATCCAGCGGCTCGCTGCCCAGGGTCCGGCCCAGGGCGTCAATCTGATGGTGATCGGCCACGTCCAGAGGGTGAACCGACACCGCCTGGGTGCCGGCCGCCAGTTCGTTCAGCGCCTGCGCCTGTTCCGGTTTGCGGCAGCAGGCGTACACTCGCCAGCCGGAATCTGCGTATTGTCTGACGAATTCCAGCCCCAGCCCCCGGTTGGCGCCCGTGACGAGTACGCTAGGCATATGTCGCTCCTGTGACAGCCTCTTACGGCATGTCGTCTACTGGGCCGCCATCTCCCGGGCCTGCTGCACGATGTTGTCCACGGTAAAGCCGTAGTGACTGAAGTTTTCGGCGGCGGGCGCGCTGGCGCCGAACCGCGTAATCCCGATCACCCGTCCGCCGTCGCCGACCCATTCGCACCAGCCCTGGGGGGCACCGGCCTCGACCGCCAGGCGCTGCGTCACTTCCGGCGGCAGCACCGAGCGCCGGTAGTCCTGCGACTGTGCGCGGAACAGTTCCCAGCTTGGCATGCTCACCACGCGCGCATCCATGCCGTGGGAGCGGGAGAGTTCCTGCTGGGCCGCAAGGGTCAGGTGAACCTCGGAGCCGGTGGCGATTAGGATCACGTCGGGGCGGCTTCCTTTCTCCGCAGACAGGACGTAGGCGCCCTGCAGCACGCCGTCCGCAGGCGCGAGTGCGGTGCGGTCCAGCACCGGCAGCTTCTGGCGGGTCAGCACCAGCATGGTGGGTCCGTCCCGTCGGGTGAGCGCCGCGCGCCAGGCATGCACGACTTCGTTGGCGTCCGCCGGCCGGATCACGCACATATTGGGCATGGCGCGGAAAGACGCCAGGTGCTCGATGGGCTGGTGGGTCGGTCCGTCCTCACCCAGCCCGATGGAGTCGTGGGTCATCACGTAGACGACCGGCAACTCCATCAATGCGGCCAGTCGGATCGCCGGTCGGGCGTAGTCGGTGAAAATGAAGAACGTGGAAGCGAACGGCTGCAGACCTCCGTGCAGTGCCATGCCCGAGGAGGCCGCGCACATGACATGTTCGCGTATGCCCCAGTGCAGGTTGCGGCCCTCATGCTGGCCCTTTTCCAGATCGCCTCCGTCCTCGATCACTGTCTTGGTGGAAGATGCCAGGTCCGCTGCGCCGCCGATTAACCAGGGAATGGTGGCACCCAGTCGGGCCATCACCTTCTGTCCTGCCGAGCGGGTGGCGATCGGCTCGGCATCGGCGTCGAACGCAGGCAGGTCGGCGTCCCAGCCGGTCGGCAGTTCGCCGGCCTGGGCGGCCTCGAAGCGTGCCGCCACCTCGGGATGGTCGTGCCGATAACGGGAAAATGCCTGCTGCCATTCCTCTTGCAGGCGCTTGCCCCGGTCGACGGCACCGCGGGTGTGCGCCAGCACCTGCTCGGGCACCAGGAACCGGGCGTCTTCCGGCCAGCCATAGTTGGCTTTGGCGGCCCGTACTTCGTCTTCGCCCAACGGGGAGCCGTGAGCCTTGGGGGTGTCCTGCAGATGGGGCGCGCCGTAACCGATGTGACTGCGCAGCACGATCATGGAGGGTTTTTCCGTGACGCTGCGGGCGTGCTCCAATGCCTCGTGGATGGTGTCAAGATCGTTGGCCCGGTCGCCCAGATCCTGGACGTCCCAACCGTACGCGCTGAAACGTCCCGGCACGTCGTCCGAATAGGCGATGCGGGTCTCGCCGTCTATGGTGATGTGGTTGTCGTCATAGACGCAGATCAGCTTTCCCAGGCCCAGGTGGCCGGCCACCGATGCGGCTTCATGGGAGGCGCCCTCCATCAAATCTCCATCGCTGCAGAAAGCGTAGGTGTGGTGGTTGATGGTCTGATGCCCCGGCCGGTTGAAAGTGGCCGCCAGGTGGGCTTCCGCGATAGCCATCCCCACTGCCGTCATCAGGCCCTGACCCAGTGGCCCCGTGGTGGTCTCCACACCGGGGGTGATGCCGTACTCCGGATGTCCCGGGGTCTTGCTTCCCCATTGTCTGAACTGTTTCAGGTCTTCGAGGCTGACATCGTAGCCCGTGAGATAGAGCATGGCGTACTGCAGCATCGATGCATGGCCGTTGGACAGTACGAACCGGTCACGGTCCGGCCAGCGGGGATCGGCCGGATTGTGCCGAAGAAAGCGGGTCCACAATACGTAGGCCAGGGGCGCCAGTGCCATGGGCGTACCCGGGTGACCTGAGTTCGCCTTTTGCACGGCGTCCATGGCCAGGGTACGGATAGTGGCAATGGACAAATCCTCTATGGACCAGCTGTCCAGGGGGCTGGATTCCGGGCGTGCATTCATTGTGTTCCTCCGTGAATTGTCACCACTGGCGAACCGGATCGACGTTCGCCTGTCGGCAAGACCTGTTGCCCGAGACCGCTCGGCATCATATGGCCGGATCCTTTGTCGAGTAGACAGGCGGGCGCTGTGACCGTTCAACGATCCCCGACAGCGACGCTGCGGCGCGCTGCGCATCGCGGATCCCGGCCTTACGGATCGGGACCGGGAGAAGACAGCGTATGCGGCCGCCGTTCAGGCCGCCTTTTCCCGCTCCATGGCGTCGCTGTATTGTCCAAGGCTTGCTGCACCGTTGCATTTTGCCCGGTGCAGCAGCACCTCTTGTGCGCGGTCCACATTGGCGGGGTCGCCTTTCCAGATTTCCATGGGATGGCTCTGCAGCGCCCGCGAATAGGAAAACGTAAGACGCCATGGCAGCGCCATGTCCTTGGCCATGGTGTTCATGCGATTGAGGTGCTCGGTTGCCTGAGCGTCGCTCTGTCCGCCGGACAGGAACGCTATTCCCGGAACGGCTGCCGGTACCGTCCGGCGCAGACAGCGGAGGGTCTGTTCAGCCACTTCATCGACACCTGCCTGGCGCTGAGCCCGTTTGCCTGACAGCACCATGCTCGGTTTCAATACCATGCCTTCGAACGCAACGCCCTGACGATAGAGCTCGTCGAAGACCACGCGCTGGGTCTCCACCGTCACGTCGTAGCACTGCTCGATGGTGTGGTCGCCATCGATAAGAACTTCCGGTTCGACAATGGGGACCAGCGCAGCCTCCTGGCAGAGGGCGGCGTAACGGGCCAGCGCATGGGCGTTCGCCTCCAGGCAGGCGCGGGTAGGGATGCCTTCCCCGATCGTGATGACCGCCCGCCACTTGGCGAAGCGGGCGCCCATGTCGCGGTATTCCGCAAGCCGCTCGCGCAGCCCGTCCAATCCCTCCGTGACCTTCTCGCCGGGATGGCCGGCGAGATCCTTGGCGTGCTTGTCCACCTTGATGCCGGGCAGGATGCCCTGGGCAGCCATCATGTCGGGAAACGGCTTGCCGGCCGGAGTCTTCTGGCGAATGGTCTCGTCGAACAGAATGGCACCCGCTACATAGTCACCGAGCCCCTTGGTGCCGAGGAGCATTTCCCGATACGTGAGACGGTTGTCCTCGGTGTTTTCCACGCCCACGGTGTTGAACCGCTTGCCGATGGTCGGGGTGCTTTCGTCCATTGCCAGGATACCCTTGCCCGGGGCCATCATGGCGGCAGCGGTGCCCTCCAGTTCCTGGATATTCATCGACATTTGCCCTCCTTAGTCTGTACATGGCGGTGATTGCGGCCTGCGAATCCCGGCACGTCCCTGATGGTGCGCCGCCGCAGGTTTGCTATCGGCAAGCGCTGGCTCCGGCGCGGGCAAGTGGCGGGACGGCGCAGGGTGCGGCGTTGCGCCGTCAATTTGGAGGCGGTCCGTGCATGGAACCCGGCCGCTAAGGGCGTTCCAGGGGAACCACTGCCTCCTGCCGATCGGCCGCAAGAGGCGTCACCGGTACTCTGCAGTCGCGGGAGCGCGGCTTGTCCGTCGAAGTCGTGCCCGTAAAATTGCCCCCGAGCGTGCCGCGAACAGGCGAAGGCCTCGCCCCGGTGCTGCGTAGTCACCGCAGGAACGCCAATAGCCGCGACGCAGCAAGATAGAGTGTAGCAGTGCCCGAAATGTCCGCAGCGAGGTGGAAACGGGCCCGCGCCTGGATCGGCGCCTGCTTGTCTTGGCCCGCAGCGGCGGGAATAATATTCAATTGGCGCAGTGCTTTCCGGGCCGAGGCGCTTTTGGGGTATTATTGGGCGTTTTCCCGCCCGCGTGTAGCGGCTGACACGGCAGCGATCCCTTAGCTTCTTGAAATCGAAATGAAATATCAAACCGACGATCTACGAATTAAAGAAATCAAGGAGGTCACTCCGCCTGCCAAGGTCCGGGCCGAGTTTCCGATCACCGAACGGGCGGCGCAGACCGTGCAGGAAACCCGCCGTGGTATCCAGGCTATTCTGCATGGCCATGACGACCGGTTGCTGGTGGTCATCGGTCCCTGTTCCATCCACGACCCCGACGCCGCCCGGGAATATGCCGCCCGTCTACGGGAATGCCGGCAGAATCTGCGGGAGGACCTGCTCGTCGTCATGCGGGTGTATTTCGAAAAGCCCCGGACCACGGTGGGATGGAAGGGCCTGATCAACGATCCCAATCTTGACCACAGCTTCGAGATCGACAAGGGTCTGCGCCTGGCCCGGCGGCTGCTGGTTGATCTCAACGACATGGGTGTGCCGGCCGGTACGGAATACCTGGACCTGGTGAGTCCCCAGTATGTGTCCGATCTGGTCAGTTGGGGCGCCATCGGCGCCCGTACCACCGAAAGCCAGGTCCACCGCGAGCTGGCCTCGGGCCTGTCCTGCCCGGTGGGATTCAAGAACGGGACCGACGGCAGTCTGCGGGTGGCCATCGACGCTATCCGTTCCTCGTCCCGCCCTCATCATTTCCTGTCTCTGACCAAGGCGGGGCATTCGGCGATCTTTTCCACCACCGGCAACGAGGATTGCCACATCATTCTGCGCGGTGGGCGCCAGCCCAACTACGACGCCGCCAGCGTGGAGCGCGCCGCCCACGAACTGGAGGAAGCAAATCTGCCCGCCCGGCTGATGATCGATTTCAGCCATGCCAACAGCCGCAAGCAGCACCAACAGCAGCTGGTGGTGGGACGGGATGTGGCCGGACAGATCGCCGGTGGCGACAACCGCATCTTCGGCGTGATGATCG
>Ga0307441_1000046_pt1 | contig 57106 bp, 50 predicted proteins | sample SalMarWE160420MG_FD_202149 | JGI IMG/M metagenome (GOLD analysis project Ga0307441, IMG submission 202149) | Salt marsh sediment microbial communities from the Plum Island Ecosystem LTER, Massachusetts, United States - WE1604-20 | ecosystem: Environmental > Aquatic > Marine > Intertidal zone >... | reverse complement strand
ACCCATACCCAGCGCCTGGCTTCCCGGTCCGGACGCCACTCCAGCGCATCGACCAGCTCCTGGCGCGTATGGCAGAAGGTGGCGCCGGTGACGCCCGCCGCCCGGAACTGTCCGTCCAGCACGGCCGCATCCTCCCCCCGCACGGAATACACCAGAACTTCTGCACCCACGGGCCTTTCCAGCGGATGATCTGACGCCGGCACTGTCTCCAGGCCAAGTTCGATCCAGAAGCAACTCCCCGCTCCGGGGCTGCTCTGCACCCCGATGCTCCCGCCCATCAATTCCACCAGCTGCTTGGCGATCGCCGTGCCCAGCCCGGTGCCTCCGAACCGGCGTGCCGTGGAATCGTCCGCCTGGCGGAACCGTTCGAAGATGTGGGCTTGCGCCTGTGGCGCGATGCCGGCGCCCGTATCGCGCACTTCCAGACGCAGCCACTGGGCCTGGGGATGGGACTGAGCCCTGCACAAGCGGATAACCACCTGCCCGCGGTCCGTGAATTTCACCGCATTGCCCACCAGGTTCGTCATCACCTGGCGCAGGCGGCTGGCGTCCCCGCGGCGGTGGAACGGCAGCCGTGTATCCACATCCAGCAACAGGGACAGCCCCTTCGCGGCCGCCTGGGCCCGGAACATGTGCCAGACCGACGACAGCAGCTCGTACAGGTCGAACGGGTTGTCTTCCAGGGTGATGCGCGCTTCTTCGATCTTGGCGAAATCCAGCACCTCGTCCACCAGTGCCCCCAGGCCCACCGCCGACTCGTGGATATCCTGCACCAGTTCCTTGTCCTGGGCGGTGAGATCCCGTCCCTGCAACAGATGGCTGAGTCCGATGACCGCATTGAGGGGCGTGCGCAACTCGTGGCTCATATTGGCGAGAAAGCGGCTCTTGGCGTCATTGGCCGCCTGGGCGTGACGCCTTTGGGCATCCAGTTGCCGCAACAGACGCCAAACGTAGAAGGGCACCACGCTGAGCAGCAGGATCATGCCGGTCATCAGTGTCGGCTGCCCGTACCAGAAGGGGGTGGCTACCGCCATTGCCACGAAACCCGTGAGCGCCAACCCGGTGGCCAACAGCAGATAGCGCCCTCCATAGCGCAAGCCGTTGCCCACCGCGACCCACAGGTAGACCGGAAACAGCGGCACCCCGAAGGTGCCCAGGTAGTGCATGACGGCACTGAGACCGGCGATGTCGGCCAGCGCGGCGACCACCCGTCGCATGGCGGACACGTTGCGGCTGAAGACGATGAGCGCCACCCACCCACAGGACAGCACGGCGAACGCCGCGCCGATGACGATCACGGGGTCGGTGATGCCGGCGACGGCCCCGACCTCGAGTCGCACGAGGGCCGTTACATAGGCAAGATAAGCAACAGCGATCCCGACCCGGATGAGCGCCTGCTCGTGCTCGGTATCCTGCCGCCCCGCTCCGAGACGGGCCAAGCGCCCGATCAACGGATTGCGGCCCATCCGACTGGTTTCTTTTGCATCCACTGCGCGACGGTCGACCGGAGCGAATAAGGTTCCGGGCAGCTTACATCAGCTGCGCCGGGGACCGAAACCGAACGCACCTCCCCCTGGCCCCGGGCAAACCCGCACCATCACCTTCCGCCGGCGCGCAGCTCCCGATGGGCGGTCAGCGCCTCCCGGCGGGTGAGATCGAAGTCCACCACCCTCGGCGCGTAATCCGCGGCATCCCACGCCCGGTCCCGGCGCCCCGCCTCCGCGCCGACCCACGGCTGGTGCACCCAACGGTCAGGCACATGGGCCAGCTCGGGCAGCCAGCGACGTACGTACGCCCCTTCGGAGTCGAAACGTTCACCCTGGCGTATGGGGCTGAAGATTCGAAAATAGGGTGCCGCGTCCACACCCGTGCCGGCGACCCACTGCCAGCCCAGGGAGTTGTTGGCGAGGTCGGCATCCACCAGCGTGTCCCAGAACCAACGGGCGCCTTCCTGCCAGGGTACGCGGCAGTTCTTGACCAGGAAGGAAGCGGCCAGCATGCGGGCCCGGTTGTGCATCCAGCCGGTGTGCCACAGCTCGCGCATGCCCGCGTCCACCATGGGGTACCCGGTGCGACCCTGCTGCCAGCGACGCAGCAGGTCGCCGTAACCGGTACGCCAGGGAAACCGGTCAAAGCGTCGATCCATGGAGCGGCGGTCCGTATCGGGCCAGTGGTGCAGGACATAGGCGGCGAATTCCCGCCAAGCCAGCTGGCGCAGGAAGCTCTCGGCGCCCGTCCGTCCAGCCGCGCCGCCCCCCTCGCCGATTGCCTGTACAGCGTGCCAGAGTTGACGGGGCGAGAGCTCGCCGAAGTGCAGATAGGGCGAGAGCCCGGATACGCCGTCGGTCCCCGGCCAGTCACGGGCGGTTGGGTAATGCTCAAGGTCCTGGTCACAAAAGGCGGCCAGCCGCCGGTTGGCGGCATCCTCTCCCGCCTCCCAGCGGGCCTCCAGGCCGTCGGCCCAGGCATGCCCGGGAGCAAGCTCCAACTCCCGCAGTACCGAACCCGGCGGCCAGCGGTCCGGGGCTGGGATACGCTTTGGTGCAGGCATAGCGGACGCTACGCTGAGTCGGGCATACCAGGCCTTCCAATAGGCGGAAAATACCCGATAGGGCGTGCCGGCCTGGCTCAGCACGGCATCGGGCTCGACCAGCAGTGCGCCCCGGCAGGTAACCACCCGCGCGCCGTCGGCCTCCAGAGCCGCCGCCACTCGCGCGTCGCGGGCGGCGACCCCGGGTTCGTAGGCTCGCTGCCAGTACACGGCCGTCGCGCCTATGGACCGGCGCAGCGCCTGCAAGGCTTCCAGGGAAGGGCCGCGGCGAACCACCAGGCGCGACTTCCGACCTTCGAGACGGCGCGCGAACCGCTCCAGGCTGCGGTCCAGCCACCAGCGGCTGGCGGCGCCGGGCTCCCAAGGCGATTCTTCTTCCGGTGCATGGATATACACCGGCACCACCGCGTCGTGGGCGGCAAGAGCGGCGCTGAGCGCCGGGTGATCCGCCAACCGCAGATCACGTCGGAACCAGACGATGGCAGTGCTCAAGGTTTTCCCGGCAAACGGATTGCTGACCAGCAGCAAGAATGAACGACCCTTGGGCACCGGGCAAGTGCGTTCGTTATACTGAACCGCGTCGTTCCAACGCAGGCAGCAGACATGACTCAATACCAGGGCGAAGCCGCCTACGAACACGGCAGCGGTTCCTGCACCGGCGTGTTGGTGACCAATCTGGGGACCCCGGACGCTCCCACGGCGACGGCGCTGCGCCGCTATCTGGCGCAGTTCCTGTGGGATCCGCGGGTGGTCGAGTTCCCGCGGCCTCTGTGGTGGCTGATCCTGCGCATCATCCTGCGGATACGCCCGCGCCGGGCGGCCCGCAGTTACGCGCGGGTATGGACCGAAGAGGGCTCGCCGCTGCTGGTCATCTCCCGCCGCCAGGCCGCCGCCCTGCAGACAGCGCTGCAGGAACGCTTCGGCGGCCCCGTGGAAGTCGTCCTGGGAATGCGTTACGGCCGTCCTTCCATCCGGGCGGCCATGGAGCAACTGCGCAGTCGCGGAGCACGGCGGCTGCTGGTGCTGCCGTTGTACCCCCAGTACTCGGCCGCCACCACAGCGTCCACCTTCGACGCGGTGGCCGACGTGCTGAAATCGTGGCGGTGGATACCCGAACTGCGCTTCGTTCAGCACTATCCCGACGATCCCGGCTACATTGCCGCCCTGGCTGCCAGCATCCGGGAACATTGGGCCGAGCATGGGCAGGCCGACCGGCTGCTGTTCTCCTTCCACGGCGTGCCCAAGCGCTACCTGCACGCGGGCGACCCTTATCATTGCGAATGTCAGCGCACCGCCCGCCTGCTGGCCGAGGCCCTGGAGCTGCCGGATACCAGCTGGCAGGCCACCTTTCAATCCCGCTTCGGACGGGAGGAGTGGCTGCAACCGTACACCGACGAGACCCTCAAGAGCCTGCCGGGACAGGGTGTACGTTCAGTCCAGGTCGTTTGCCCGGGATTCAGCGCCGACTGCCTGGAAACCCTGGAGGAGATCGCCGAACAGAACCGGGATTTCTTTCTCGCCGCGGGCGGCGAGCGCTACGAATACATCCCCGCCCTGAACGACCGCCCCGACCATATCGACGCCTTGACGCAACTGGTGGCGCGCCACACCGGCGGCTGGCCGGAAGGCGGCGCGGACTGGTCCGAACACGCCGACCGCGAGTCGCGGGAAGCGAGTCGCCGCAGCGCCCTGGCGGCCGGCGCCGCGCGCTGAGCTCGCCCGGCGGGCGGCAGCCGGACTGACATGAAAGCGCGTCAGACAACCGCGCGGAATACCCCAGACGATGCCGCGAACAGGCCAACCATCCGCATCGGCGTCAGCAGCTGCCTGCTCGGTGAGCGCGTGCGCTACGACGGCAACGACAAACGCGACGCCTACGTCACCGGCACTCTGAGCCGCTATTTCGATCTGGTACCCGTGTGTCCCGAGGTGGCTGTGGGACTGGGTGTGCCCCGCCCCCCCATCCGCCTGGTGGGCGATGTGAAGTCACCGCGGGCACTGGGCGTGCACGATCCGGCCCTGGACCCGACCGACGCTCTGCGCGCCTTCGGCCGGACAATGGCGACCGAGCTCAGCGCTATCAGCGGATATCTGTTCAAGAGCCGTTCCCCCAGCTGCGGCATGGAAGGGGTGCCCGTCTACCCGACGGTGGGGTCACGGAGGGCCCGTAAAGGGGTCGGGCTCTATGCACGGGAAATCATGAACGCCCACCCCCTGCTGCCGGTCGAAGAGGAAGGACGTCTGGCGGATGCCGGGCTCAGGGACAACTTTCTGGAAAGGGTGTTCGCATTGCGGCGCTGGCAGGAAACCATGCTTGCCGATCCCAGCCCCGAAGGGCTGGCGGCTTTTCACAGGGCGCATCGCCTTTCGCTGATGGCCCATGGACGCGGACCCCTGGGCGCTCTCGACGACGCCTTGGCGCGCATTGGCGACACGGACATCCGACAACTCGCGGGAGAGTATTTCAGCGTGTTCATGACCGCGCTCAAATGCCGCGCGACGCCGCACCGCCATATCCGTGTGCTTCGCCATCTGTTGGCTCGCCTGCGCCCGTATCTTGACGGCGACGACAAAGAGGAGTTGCTCATGCTGATCGAAGCCTACCGGTGCGGCCGCCTTCCCCGGATCATGCTTCTGGTCTTGTTCGGACATCATTTCCGGCGTCATCCCGACCCTGCCATCGTTCAGTCGGTGTATCTCTATCCCGGCCCCGAAGAACTGATGCTGCGCAGCGCACTGTAGACTATCGAACTCATGAGACTACTCCCACCCTTCACAACGCTGCTGGCGTTGGCCGCCCTGTTGCTGTCGAACGCCGTAGCAGCAAAACCGCGCATCGTGCTTCCGGAATACCGCCTGCAGCCCGATCAGTTGGGTGTGGTCGTCAATGATGAAGATCCGTTGAGCGTGCGCATCGCCCGTTACTACCAGCGCAAACGGCACATTCCTGCCCGCAACATGATTCACGTGCGCTTCACGCCGGGCCACAATTTCATGGCGCCCGACGAGTTCAAGCGCATCAAGGCGGACGTGGATCGCCAGACGCCCAATGCCGTCCAGGCCTACGCCTTGACCTGGGCCGCTCCCTTCCGAGTCGGATGCATGTCCATCACCACAGCCTTCGCCGTGGGCTTCGACCGCCGCTACTGCGCCAAGCAGCGGTGCGGCCGCACCCATCCCAGCCCCTACTTCGACAGCCCCAGTACTGCACCGTACCGGGACTTTGGAATGCGTCCGACCATGGAACTGGCTGCGACCAGCTTTGCCCGCGCCAAGGCGCTCATTGACCGTGGCGTAGCGGCCGACGACAGCGACCCTTCCGGCACCGCGTACCTGGTGAGCACCACCGACAAAGCACGCAATGTGAGAGCCGTGTTATACCCGCGTATAAAGCAACTGTTCGGGCCGCGCCTTCGAATACGGATCGTGCACGCCAACGCCATCCGCGACCGCCATGACGTCCTGTTCTATTTCACGGGCGAGGTGCATGTACCGGATCTGGACACACTAACCTTCCGCCCGGGTGCCATTGCCGACCACCTGACATCCGCCGGCGGACAACTTTTCGGCGGCCGTCAAATGAGCAGTCTGCGATGGCTGCAGGCCGGCGCCACCGGCAGTTACGGCACCGTGGTGGAACCGTGCAACTATCTGCAGAAGTTTCCCAACCCGGCGGTCGTGATGCGGTGGTACCTGCAGGGAGAAACCCTGATAGAGGCCTACTGGAAGAGCGTGGCCTGGCCGGGCCAGGGCCTGTTCATAGGCGAACCGCTGGCCAGCCCCTTCGGGGGGTACCGGCTGCAGGTGGACCCCGATGCCCTGTGGCTTGACACCCACGTGCTGGCACCCGGGCGCTATCGGCTGCAGACCGCTCCCAGTCCGGTGGGGCCTTATCGCAACCGCAATGTGGTCATTACAGCCCGCTTCGGGCAGACCCGCTTCCGTCTGCCCCGCTTGCACGCGCCGGTGTATCGGCTGCAGCCGCTGCCCGCGCCGTACGGACTCTGAACAAGCTCACTGCTCTGCCGCGTCGCGCGCGCCGCGGGCGGGATCGACCGCCAGCAGCAGCCCGCCGCCGGCGACAAACAGCACCACTACCGACAGGATGGACAACCGTGGGTTGCCGGTAAGCACGGCGACCCAGCCCATCAGCGCCGGACCCAGCACGGCGGCGAACTTGCCCAGCATGTTGTAGAAGCCGAAGAACTCACCCGTGCGCTGGGCGGGAATCAGGCGGGCGTACATGGACCGGCTCAGGGACTGCACACCACCCTGCACCAGGCCGACCATCACGGCGAGCAGATAGAACTGCCAGACATGGTTCATGAACACGCCCTGCACAGTGACGCCGATGTAGACCACCAGCCCGAGCAGGATGGCCGTCTTGGCACCGATGCGGGCACCCAACCAGCCGAAGCCTAGCGCAGCCGGAAATCCCACGAACTGGGTGATCAGCAGGGCGACGATCAGGCTGTTGCTGGGAAACCCCAGCGACAGTCCATAGTCAACGGCCATTCGTATCACCGTGTCCACGCCGTCGATGTATAGCCAATAGGCCGCCAGAAACAGGAATGCCTGGGGCAGGTGCCCGACTTCCCTGAGCGTCTGCAGCAACCGGCGCAGACTGTCCGCCAGCGGCCTGCCGGGCCCGCGCGTTGGCCCATACCCCAATTCGCGCACGAACAGCAGCAGGGGAACGGAAAACACGGCCCACCAGACGGCCACCGTCAGGAAGGAAATCCGCACCGCCTGTGCGCTGCCGGAAAGGCCGAACCACTGCGGGTGCAGGGTCATCAATACGTTCGCGGTGAACAGTAGTCCGCCACCCAGGTAGCCCAGGGCATAACCGAGTGCCGACAGCCGGTCCATGTCGGTCCGGCCCGCCACCACGACCAGCAGAGCGTCATAAAACAAATTGGCGCCCGCAAAGCCTATAACCGCCAGACCGTACAGCAGCGCCGCCAGATGCCAGGCGCCCTTGCCGACGAAATACAGGCCTGCGGTCATCACGATGCCCAGCAAAGCGAACGCGGCCAGCAGAACCTTCCGCCACTGCAACCGGTCCGCCAGGGCACCCAGCAAAGGTGCCACCAGCAGCACGGTCAGGCTGGCTCCGGAGTTGGCGAGCCCGAGATGGAACGTGCTTTCCACCACCGGTGCTCCGGCGTTCCAGTACTGCTTGAAGAACACCGGAAAGAAGCCGGCCATGACTGTGGTGGAGAAAACGGAGTTGGCCCAGTCATAGAACGCCCACGACCAGGCCGCCCGCCGGCCGCCTCCCGCCGGCGGCGCCGAACCGGATGAGTGGAGGTCAGCCATGGGCGTGTCGCGGAGCCGGTCCGCGACAACTGTGCATCCGCCCGGGGTCGGTCACAGATACCACCACGCGAGAGCGGCCAGCCCCATCGCGGCGCAATAGAATCCGAACGGACGCAGCGCCTTCACTTCGTGGGTATTGAAGTAGCGCATCAGTATCCACGTGCTCAGGTACGCACAGACGCCGGCAACAACGCCTGCACCGAAGACCGTGCCGACCTGCATGTGGGCATGAGCCCGAAACAGCTTCGGCACCTCCAGCAGGCCGGCTGCACCGATGATGGGCGTCGCCAGCAGGAACGAAAAACGTGCCGAGGCACCATAGTCCAGGCCGTTGGCCAGGCCGGCAACCAGCGTAACGCCGGAGCGCGACATGCCGGGGATCAAGGCGAGCGATTGCGCAAACCCGATCAGCAGCGCGCGACCCCAGCCCATGGTCTCCAGTTGCCGGCTGTTGGGGGTGCGGCGCTTGAGTGCGTCGCCGGCAAACAGCACGAAACCATTCAGGACCAGGAATACCGCCACTACCGTAAGACTGCCGAACAGCAGCCTGAGTTTCTTCTCCAGAGCCAACCCCAACAGCCCTGCCGGCACGGTCGCCACCACCAGCAGCCAGAACAGCCGCGCATGGGCATTGGACGTGCCGCCGCGCGCGCGGATCACGCCGCCCAGCAGATCGCGCCAGTCACGCCAGAAATACAGCAGCAGGGCGCTGGCCGTACCCAGATGGAGTACCACGAGAAATGGCAGAAAATCCGGATTGTCGCGGTTGAGATCCCATCCCAGCATGATAGGCAGCAACACCCCGTGTCCGAGGCTGCTGATGGGAAACAACTCGGTAATACCCTGCATGACGGCGAACAGCAATATATGTAGCTCGTTCATAGACGGACCTGGCTGCGAAGGGCAAAGCCCGGATTATATACGGCAAAGGGTGCGAATTGTGCGACGGCACGGTCAGCCGCAGGCGGCCGCGGTCATTTGCGTTGATTTCAGCGGCCCCGTACCATCCGACGTGGGAGCCGCGCAAAGGAACAGCGATCGCGGCGCCGAACGCTACAACCTGCACACCGGGGGCAGCTATGACAGACCATGTCTACAAGACCATTGAGCTGACAGGGTCCTCGACCACGGGCACCGACGACGCCATTCGCAACGCCATTGCGCAAGCCGCCAAGTCGGTGCGTCACATGGACTGGTTCGAGGTCATGGAAACCCGCGGCAACATCCGCGACGACCGGGTCGCCTATTGGCAGGTGACGGTGAAAGTGGGCTTCCGGCTGGAAGACTGAAGGTATCGACCGGTCGGCAACGGGGACGGCAAAGATTGCAGAACGCAAAACTGTTCTTGACGATCGGGGCGGCCAATGGCGCCCTGGCGGTGATCCTGGGCGCGTTTGGGGCCCACATGCTGCGCTCGCATCTGTCGCCCCAGATGTACAGCGTGTTTCATATCGCCGAGCAATATCACTTCTATCATGCGTTGGGATTGCTCGCCGTCGGGCTGACTACACTGCACCTGCCGGCATCCCGCTATCTGGCGTGGTCGGGGTGGCTGATGACGGCAGGTATCGTGCTGTTCTCCGGCAGCCTCTATGCCCTCGCGCTGACCGATGTGCGCTGGCTGGGGGCCATAACCCCTTTCGGTGGAACGGCATTCATCGCCGCCTGGATCGTGCTTGCCGTCGGCGTCGCCAAGGGCCTGTGAAAACCCGGCACCGGGGCGGCAAGGGGAGGACCAGCTGATGAGAATCGAAGTGAGCGGCTTCCTGGGCCTGCTGCTGCTGATCGTGGACGTCTGGGCCATCGTCAACGTGTTCCAAAGCCGGGCATCCACCGGTGCCAAGGTGTTCTGGACGGTACTGATCCTGCTGCTTCCCGCCCTGGGACTGATCGTCTGGCTGCTTGCCGGCCCCCGCAGCGCGGCACCCTAGTGGTCCATGCGGGCACCCGCCCCCCGGACCGGGGCAACCCCGTCGGTACCCAACTGCGCTAGAATAGCCACCACACTCCGTAAGCGATCCGGACCCCCAAATGCTCGATCAGACACTGACGCTAATCTTGGCGGGCGGCCTGGGCTCGCGCCTGCACCCGTTGACGGCCGACCGGGCCAAGCCCGCGGTACCTTTCGGCGGTAAATACCGCATTATCGACTTCACCCTCGCCAACTGCCTGCACTCCGGGCTGCGGCGGGTGCTGGTGCTGACCCAGTACAAGTCGCATTCGCTGCAGAAGCACCTGCGGGACGGTTGGTCGATCTTCAACCCGGAGCTCGGCGAGTACATCACCACCGTACCCGCGCAGATGCGCACAGGAGAGCAATGGTACGCCGGAACGGCCGATGCGATTTTCCAGAACCTTTACCTGTTGGAGCGCAGCGGGGCGCGCTGGGCGCTGGTCCTGTCGGGGGATCACATCTACCGCATGGACTATGCCGCCATGCTGGACTTCCATCGCGAACACGACGCCGAAGCCACCGTGGCATGCATGCCCGTACCGCTGTCCGAAGCCGGCGACTTCGGCATCATGCAGACCGACAGCAACGGCCGGATCACGGGTTTCGAGGAGAAGCCGACCACGCCCCAACCCCTGGCCGAGGCTCCGGGACACGCCATGGCGTCAATGGGCGTTTACCTGTTCTCGATGGAACTGCTGCTGGATACCCTGAACGCCGATCATGAGAAGGCCGATTCCAGCCACGACTTCGGCAACGACATTCTGCCCACCCTCATCAGGGAGCGGCGGGTCTACGGCTACCGGTTCGGCGAGCCCCGCGGGCGTGTCACGCCGGATCGCTACTGGCGCGACGTGGGAACGATAGACGCCTTCTACAAAGCCAACATGGATCTGCTGGACCCGGTGCCGCCGCTGGACCTGTACCAGCACGACTGGCCCATCAGAACCTATCAGGGTCAGACGCCTCCCGCCCGCACGGTGCCCGGAAGCTCAGGCAACGAGGGCATCTTCATCAACTCGATCGTTGCCGGCGGCGTTGTCATCGCCGGCGGCAGCGTCCAACACTCGGTACTGTTCTCCCAGGTGCAGATCGGGGACGAAGCGGTGGTGGAGGAATCGCTGCTGTTCGACGGGGTACAGGTGGGCGATGGCGCTCGCCTCAAACGCTGCATCATCGACAAGCATGTGTCCGTGCCCGCCGGCACCCACATCGGCTACAACCCGGAAGCGGATCGCGCGCGCTTCACCGTGTCACCGGAAGGCATCGTCGTGGTGCCCAGGGGTTACCGCTTCCCATAGGGCCCGGAGGGTTCAGGCGAAATTCGGAAAAAAAGACGGGGTGCGTGATACGCACCCCGAAAACCCACGAGTTGGAGGAGAGACGATCAATGAAGCTCCCGATGTTGAGAAGCTTCGACAGTGTTAGAGCAGTATCCGTGCCAACTGCGTATTTGCCTCCATTCAACAAGTTAGCATTTGCCCCCGTGTCGGCATTCCGGCGGCGCGCACCATCGTGACGCACCGCGCACCGGGGCAGTCCACAGCCGCCCGGCGGCGGCACTGAACGCCTCCCGGCCGCGTTCGGCACAATGTGGCCCGCCGCGTGCCGAGCAGCGCGGACCGGGACCGCCCTGGCGAAGACGGTGGCGCTGCAGTCTGCGGAATCAGTGTTCGCGGGTGGTTCGGAAGCGGATGTCCGGCCAGCGCTCGGCGGCCAGATCGAGGTTGACGCGGGTGGGTGCGATATAGACCAGGTCCCCGGCCTGATCCAGGGCAAGGTTCTCATATGCCTTGTCCCGGAAGCGCTCCAGCATCTTGGGGTCGTCGCACTCCACCCAGCGTGCCGTGGCGACCGATATCGGTTCGAAGTGGCAATCCACGCCGTACTCGTGCTGCAGGCGATAGGCCACCACGTCGAACTGCAGCACGCCCACCGCGCCCAGGATGAGGTCGTTGTTCTTCAAGGGCCGGAACAGCTGGGATGCGCCCTCCTCGCTGAGCTGGTCCAGGCCTTTCTGCAGGGCCTTCATGCGCAGCGGATCGCGCAGGATGGCGCGCCGGAACAGTTCCGGCGCGAAACTGGGAATGCCGGTGAACTTCAGCTCCTCGCCCTGGGTGAAGGTGTCCCCGATGCGTATGGTGCCGTGGTTGTGCAGGCCGATGATGTCGCCGGGATAGGCATCATCCGCATGACCGCGGTCCGAGGCCATGAAAGTGACCGCGTTGGCCACCTGTACGTCCCGACCGATGCGCACATGGCGCATCTTCATACCCTTCTGGTAGCGGCCCGAACACACCCGCAGGAACGCGATCCGGTCGCGGTGGGCAGGATCCATGTTCGCCTGGATCTTGAACACGAAGCCGGAGAACTTCTCCTCCAGGGGCTCCACGTCCCGCCCGGTGGTCGGGCGGGGCAACGGCGCCGGCGCGTGGTCGACGAAGCAGTCGAGCAGCTCCTGCACGCCGAAATTATTGATCGCCGAACCGAAGAACACCGGGGTCAGCTCGCCGGCCAGATAGGCCTCGGGATCGAAGGGATGGCTGGCGCCCTGTACCAGCTCGATCTCGTCGCGCAGCTCCGCCGCCTGGGCTCCCAGCACTTCGTCCAGCATGGGGTTGTCCAGCCGGTTGATGACCGTGGCGTCCTGGCGTCGGCTGCTCTGGCCGGGCAGGTAAAGATGAACGCTGTCGTCTCCCAGGTGGTACACGCCCTTGAAACGCTTGCCCATGCCGATGGGCCAGGTAACGGGCGCGCAGCGGATGTTGAGAATGTCCTCGATTTCGTCGAGCAGTTCCACCGGCTCGCGCCCTTCGCGATCCAGTTTGTTGATGAACGTGAAAATCGGCGTGTTGCGCAGCCGGCACACGTCCATCAGCTTGATGGTGCGCTCCTCGACGCCCTTGGCGCCGTCGATGACCATCAGCGCCGAATCGACGGCCGTCAGGGTACGGTAGGTGTCCTCCGAGAAGTCCTCGTGGCCGGGGGTGTCCAGCAGGTTCACGATGCGTTCCCGGTAGGGGAACTGCATGACCGAGGAGGTGACCGAGATGCCGCGCTGCTTTTCCAGCTCCATCCAGTCGGAGGTGGCATGGCGGGCCGCCTTGCGGCCCTTGACGGTGCCGGCAAGCTGAATGGCGCCGCCGAATAGCAGCAGCTTTTCGGTAAGCGTCGTCTTACCGGCGTCTGGGTGCGAAATGATGGCGAAGGTCCGGCGGCGCGCCGCTTCGCTGGCAATAGTCGACATACTCGTGCGGGGTGTTGCTGATGAAATGGACTTCAGTGGCCCATTATAGCGCGATTCGCCGCCCGGCGCCTATGCCAGTGCGCAGGCCAGAATGAGCGCGTCCTCCCGGCCGTCGTCCGACGGATAGTAGTTGCGGCGCACGCCCACCTCGTTGAAGCCCATGCTCTCGTACAGATGAACGGCGGCAGCGTTGGACGGACGCACCTCCAGCAGAACCATCTCCGCCTCGTGCCGGCGGGCCAGATCCATGAGGTGAGCCAGAATCCGACGCCCGATCCCCTTGCCCTGGGACTCGGGCCGCACACACAGATTGAGAATATGGGATTCGCCGGCGGCCACGCTCATCACGCCGTAGCCCTCGATGACGGCCCCCCGCTCGTAGACCCAGCAGCAGTAACCCACCCGCAGGCAGTCCCTGAAGATGCCCAGGGTCCAGGGATACTCGTAGGCACGCCGCTCGATCTCCATGATCGCCATGAGGTCGCCCTCCACCATCGGGCGCATGCGTGCATCGGGATCTTTCAGTACAGCGCTCATGGCCAGTCACCGTCGGCTTGTCGTGGCGACGCCGTCGTTGCCCTGGGGTTCCGCCAGCAGCCGACGGGCCATCAGCAGGTCCTGCCAGGCCTTGCGCTTTTCCGCCGGCGAGCGCAGTAGATAGGCCGGATGGTAAGTCACCACCACCGGCGTACCGGCAGTCCCATAGCTGTGCACCCGGCCCCGCAGGCGACCCAGGGGCGCGTCGGTCTTAAGCAGGTTCTGGGCGGCCACACGCCCCACCGCCAGAATCAGCCGAGGCGCCACCAGCTCGACCTGACGTTGTAGATAGGGTTCGCAGCACACCACCTCTTCCGGGCGCGGGTCGCGGTTGTTGGGTGGGCGGCATTTGAGAATATTGGCGATGTACACGGCGTCGCGCCGCAGGCCAATGGCCTGAAGCATGGCATTGAGCAGTTGCCCGGCGCGTCCCACGAAGGGCTCGCCCTGGCGGTCCTCCTCCGCGCCCGGGGCTTCTCCCACCACCATCCAGTCCGCGCTCTCATTGCCGACGCCGAAGACGGTCTGGGCGCGACTCTGGTGCAACACGCAGCGCGTGCAGCCCTGCACCGACTCCTTCAGGGACGGCCAGTCGAGCCCGGCGCCGCCGGTCGACCGGGTTGCGCCCGACTCCGCCCCGGTGCGTGCAGCCACGTCCGCGGACGATCCGGCTTCGCCGAGCGGACGCCGGGCCCACCGCTGGATGCCCATGGCATCGAGGTACGCCTGCTGCTGCACTGTCGTCGGCATAACCGCTCCGCGCCCGAATTCACACGTCCCCGAGCTGCGGGTGTTCCCTGTCCACCCGCTGCAGGATCTTGTTCAGAGCATTGATATAGGCCTTGGCCGACGCGATGACGATATCGGTGTCGGCGCCCTGGCCGTTGACGATGCGGCCGCCCTTTTCGAGCCGCACCGTAACCTCGCCCTGGGAATCCGTGCCCGAGGTGATGTTGTTCACGGAATATAACAGCAGGGTCGATCCGCTGTCGGCAATCGCCTCGATAGCCTTGAAGGTGGCATCCACCGGTCCGCTGCCGGGCGCGCTGGCACCCTTTTCCTCGCCGTCCACCCACAGGGTCATATCGGCCCGGGGCTGCTCGCCGGTCTCGGAGCACACCCGCATGGCCACCAGCTTGATGCGCTCGTTCTCCTGGGCGATGTCGAGTTCGGTGACCAGGGCCTGCAGGTCCTCGTCATAGATCTCGTGCTTCTTGTCGGCCAGGTCCTTGAAGCGTGTGAACGCCGCGTTGAGGTCCTCCTCGGCGGCAAAGGTCACGCCCAGTTCCGCCAGTCGGGTGCGGAACGCGTTGCGCCCTGAATGCTTGCCCAGCACCATGCGGTTGGTGGCCCAGCCCACGTCCTCGGCACGCATGATCTCGTAGGTCTCGCGACTCTTGAGCACCCCGTCCTGGTGGATCCCGGATTCATGGGCGAAGGCGTTGGCCCCCACGATGGCCTTGTTGGGCTGCACCGCAAAACCGGTGATGCCGGAGACCAGCCGGGAGCAGGGCACGATCTGTGTGGTGTCCAGGTCCACGTCGCAAGGCACGATGTCCCGGCGGGTGCGCACGGTCATGACGATCTCTTCCAGGGCCGCATTGCCGGCCCGTTCGCCCAGGCCGTTGATGGTGCATTCCACCTGCCGCGCACCGTTCATGACCGCCGACAGGGAGTTGGCCACCGCCAGACCGAGATCGTTATGACAGTGCACGGAGAATACCGCCTTGTCGGCGTTTGGAATGCGCTCGCGCAGGGTACGGATGAGGCCGCCGAACTGCTCGGGGACGTTGTAGCCGACGGTATCGGGGATGTTCACGGTGCCGGCGCCGGCGTCGATCACCGCCTCGAGGATACGGCACAGAAAGTCGATCTCGGAACGCCCCGCATCCTCGGGCGAGAACTCCACGTCGTCCGTGAGCTGACGGGCCTGACGCACAGCCCGCACCGCCTGCTCCAGAACCTGGTCGGGCTCCATGCGCAGCTTCATCTTCATGTGGATGGGCGAGGTGGCGATGAAGGTATGGATGCGTGCGCGCTCGGCGTCCCGCAACGCCTCGCCGGCCCGGGCGATGTCCTTGTCCAGGGCCCGCGCCAGACCGCAGACCGTGCTGTCCTTGACCACGCGGGCCACCGCCTGGACGGCTTCGAAGTCACCGACGCTGGCAATGGGGAAACCCGCCTCGATCACGTCCACGCGCATGCGCTCAAGCGCCTTGGCGATGCGGATCTTCTCATCCTTGGTCATGGACGCACCGGGACTCTGCTCGCCGTCCCGCAACGTCGTGTCAAAGATAATCAGTTTGTCTTTTTCGCTCATGCCCTCGCTCCGCTCGGCCGTGGTCCGGCACCCCCGACGGGCGCACCGTCACACCGGGCATCAGGATATCAAAGCAACCCGCTTTGTGCTCGCCGACCCGGGTCCGGCGACGGTGCCGACCCCACGGCTTCCCAAGGGGAGCTATTTCCGCGCCGCAGGGGGAACCCGGGGGACCCCGGGGCGCCGCCCCCCGCCAGCGCCCCCAACAACGCAAAAAGGCGCCCGCAGGCGCCTTCGCGAATCGCAACGGGAGCGCAGCGGCTACTGAATTCCGCCGGGTGCCGCACCCTTGCCGGCAAGAAACACATCCGTCTGGCGCACATTGTCCCCGTTCATCACGGTGTGGATATCCACGGTTCCCCCAAGAGCGCCCGCGTTCTTGCCGAAGAAGGCGCCCTGCACCTTGCCGGTCAGGCCGTCGCTCAGCTTGTTCGACACCACATTCGCTCCGGAAATGGTACCGGACGCGGTGAATGCCACCTGCCCCACCAGATAGTCGCCGTTGCTGAGGTGCTCGATATGGGCGCCGGAGGTATCCAGGGCGCCTGTGGAGTGGCCCCAGGAGCCGTTCCAGGTACCGTGGCCGAAATCCACCGTGATCGCCACCGGGGTGCCGTTTGCCAGCATGCTGCCTCCGTAGCTGGCCTGCACATCGCCGGCCTGCAGCTTGTCCAAGTCGAGTTGGGAGGTCGTGATGCCGGTCACGAACTGGCCGGACCCGCCGGTGTGGTCGGGGGTGCGGTTGTAGATGATGTTGTCCACGGTCGCAAGCACGGAATAGGCGACATAACGAAGTGTGCCGTCGGACCAGGTCCCGGCCACCACATCGGGGTTCGCCGCATAGGGCAGTACACCGCTGACCTCGGATTTGTGGTCGAATCGTTCCGCCGGCGTCGCGGGCCCCAGCGCCCGATGAAAAGTGGTCTGGGTGGCACTGCCCACCATGGCATTCGCGGCCGTCTGGCCGACCGACAGGTTCTGCACCGACACCTGGGGGTACGCGCTGTCGCCGGGGTTGGTCGGGGTCACGACATAGGAGGCGCTCTGCCCTTCGGCGCCGTTGGTGGCGGCCGCCACCAAGGCCGCCACGGTGGTCTCGAAGCTGGCCGGCACCGGCCCGCCGTGATAGCCCTGCGCCCCGGTCTCGGTCTCGCTGTTTGCGGCCACATAGCCCGCGTCGCGCGCGTAAGTGGCAAAGCCGCAAGCCGCTCCGGCGACGCAGGGGCCCTGCACCGTGATGGTCGGCTTCTGGACCTGGGGCGTGTTCTCGCTGTTGCGCGGCGTGTTCTGTGTGGAAAGGTTCAGCAGCGCCACCGGGTGACCGCCTGCGGCGGGAGCCAGCACCGCCCAAGGCCCCCAGGAGTAGACGGAATCGTCATCGTGGGCCTTGTGCGTGGTGTTGGCGGCCACCGGGCCGGCAGCCAGAGCAAAGGCGATGCCGGCTGCCAGCACGCTCCTGGAACGGGTCATGTTTGTCTCCTCCGAGGGATCGCCGGCCACCTACGCCGGCAGGCTTTCGACTGCTTAAGCAATCGCTGTGCCACAGCTTTTATGGGTAATAAATACAGCCAGTTAGCTATATAAACAAACGCACCGCCTTCGGCATTGTAAATTAATTCGACTCGCCTGCCGGAGCAGGAATGGAGCAACAGACTGAAAAGTCCGGAAAATACTTAGCTTGCTCGTGATCGCATGCAATGTTGCGCCGGATATCGATGTAAATAATTCCGACGAGCGCCGTCCCATCCCTTTGCTTGGATTAGAAATTCCGTGACAGGCTCAGGCTTACCTGGTGCCGTCGGTAGCGATACACCGCATCATTGGAGCGATTGTCCGTGTAACGGAAGACACCGTTGATGGACCACTTCTCCAGTCGCCCGGTGGTGAATCGATGCTTGAATCCGATGGTCGCCTCGCGTTCCTGCTCGTCGCGCACCACACCCAGGGTGTCGACGCCGTCGTATTTGAGATCGTTGTAGTACAGACGGCCATAGATCGTACCGCCGCTCCAGGCATGCACGAACGCGGCCAGGTAACCGCCCGGACCGGTGTAGCCGAACTGATTGTCGTCGGCCGAGAAGTCGTACCAGTCCACGCCGCCCTGGATCGCCACCTTACGCTCGTTGAAATAATGGGCGTAGGAGACGCCCGCGCGTCGATACAGCCCGTCGCGCCCGCCGTTGCCCCCCTGAATGGTGGGTCTGTCGTCCCGGTAGCTGCGCTTGGACAGGGTACCGTCCAAGGACACCTCCGCATCCTTGAACTGCCAGGTGACGCGCGGATTGAGGGAGCTGAACAACGCCAGGCCATGCCCCCCGAGCCATACATAGTCGAGTTGAACCGGCAGCGCGGCACGCCAGTGACGCAGCACCACCCACGCCGGCCCGGTACTGGCGCTCAGTACGCTGAGATCGAAGGCGTGTTGCTGGAAGTAGGAACGCTGATAGGCGTCCAGTTCACTCTGCCAGAGGAACTGTCCCACCTGCTGCCCGGCGCGAAAGCGCTTGCCGGGTTGATAGCGATGCACAACGCCGGCGGAGAGCACCACTGCGGTGTCGCTCTTGGGCAGCGAACTGGGCAGCACCGTCAGAAGCTGGCCCTGATAGGGCACAATGTCGCTGATGGGACCGATGTTCACATTGGAGTCGTACATGGTGCCGACCGAAACGAACGGCGTGAACCGGCTGGGTACGTCCAGCTTCTTCTGGTCCTCGTTGACCTGGGCCAGGAACGCCAGAATGCTCACCCGCACATTGGGCGGCACATGGGGATCCTTGAGCACCCTTTCGGCCGCCTTGCGTGCCTTGTCGTAATCGAGTGCACGGTAATAGGCGACGGCCAGTTCCAGACGTGCCCGATGCAGGTCGGGGGCATTGCTCAGGATCTGCTGGAACGCCTCGATGGCGGAAAACAGCTGGTCGCTGCGCAATGCCTTCATGCCTTTCTCGAACAGGATCTGATTGGGATCCTGGCTGGCGTCTGTCGGCTCGGCGGCTGCCGCCTGCCAGGATGCCAGCCCGATCAGCAAGGCCACGAACGCAGGGATCACGCGGCTGCGCACAGCCAGAATTTTTCTTATTGGTGACATTTGTGCTATCCGTCCCGGCGTCAGCGCGCCGATTTTTCTTTGTCTTGAGCCTTCTCGGGGCCACGTGGCGTACATGATAGAGGTTGCCGGCATTCTCCACAATCGGCCTGTGCCGAACCGGACCCACGGTTGGCGGTCTATCTGCGAGCTGATAGACTCCGGCCAAAACCGGCCGCAGGACATGACATTACGATGCCTGCGGTGGAGAACGAACCCAGAGGCTCGATGACACGTCGACTCCTTCTGCTGCTGTCGCTGTTGATCGGTTGTCTGGTCCCCCTGACCGGTACCGCCCGCGCTTCCGCCCAACCCGACACCCTGTTCGGCTACCGGGGAACCGAAGAAACCGGCGTACGGGTCTTCCATCAATGGGTCAGGGTTCTGGAACGTCATATCCGCGATGACGTGCCGGAAGGCGACTGCAGCGAACGACGCCTCAACACCTGTCATTTGCGGCACTGGTACGCTTTTCTGCGCTCGATCCGCAAGCTTCCCAAACTGGAACAGATCCGGCGGGTCAACACCTTCGCGAACAACGTCAGGTATGTGCTGGACATCGACAACTACGGCGTTCCGGACTACTGGGCGGACGCCAAGGAATTTCTCTACAATGGCGGCGACTGCGAGGACTACGCCATCACCAAGCTGTTCTCCCTGCGATGGCTGGGTTTTCCTCCCAGTTCGGTGCGTCTGGTGGTGCTTCAGGACACCAATCTGCGCGTAGCCCATGCGGTGCTCGCCGTCTATCTGCATGGCAAGACGTACATCCTGGACAACCAGACGCAGCAGGTCGTGACGGACACGCAGATCGTGCATTACGTACCGGTGTATGCGATCAACGAGAACCACTGGTGGCTGTATACGCCGCCACCCTCCTGACGAGGTCCGCTCTATGCCCGATATCAACGCCTTCGCCATGTCCGCTGCAGGTTCCCGCAGCCGGCATCATTCATGAGTCGCGGCCTTCGCAACCCCGCTGTGGCGGGCGGCGCAATCCTGCTGCTGCTGGTCGCCGCCGGCGTGGCCGCCGTACTCTGGTACGTCTCACTGGAACAGCAACGGGACCTGCATGACTGGCAGATCCGTCTCGGCCTGATCGCCGACAGCCGCGCTGACGCCGTCGACCGCTGGGTGACTACACAGTTCGACGCACTGCAGGAACTGGCGGACAACGCCTCCCTGCAGATGTACGCCACCCAGTTGGAGTTGCAACCCAAGCTGCAGAGCGACAACGTCGAGCCCGCCCAGCTCAGCTACCTGCGCAGCCTGATCATCGCCACCGCCCAGCGCAGGGGCTTCATCGACCCAAGCCCGCTCAGTACCGTCATCCGGGCCAACGTACCCGGTCACAGCGACGCCGGACTGGCCCTGCTCGATCCGGGCGGCAAGCTGCTGGTGGCCACACCCGGCATGCCCGCGCTGGACAAGGGCTACCGGGCCGCCGCCCGGCGGGCCGTGGAGACCGGGCAGCGAACAGTTCGCGACATTCATCTGAACGCGGCCGGAACCCCGGTCATGGGCTTCGTCGTCCCGGTCTACGCCGTACAGGGAGCACAACAGGGCCGCACCGCCCATGCGATCGCTGTGATCCTCGGGGTGAAGAACGTACAAAGCAGCCTCTATCCGCTGATCCGCAGTCACAACCTGCTCACGGACCAGGACCAGACTCTGCTGGTGCGCCGCGAGGGCAATTCGGTGGTCTATCTGAGTCCGCTGGAGGACAGCAGCCGTCCCACGTCGCGGCGGCTCGCCCTGAATAACCCGGACCTGGCGGCGGCGTTTGCGCTCCAGCACCCGGGCGCGTTCGCGCGACTGCACAACTATCAGGGTACGGACGTACTGATGACCAGCCGCCAGCTGAGCGCGGCCCCGTGGGTGCTGGTCCAGGAAGCCGGCGCCGCGCCCGCTCTGAAGGAATCGAACGATCACCGGCGCTTTCTGCTGACCGCCCTGCTGCTGACCATCTTTCTGGTCGCCGCCAGCCTGGTGGCGGCCTGGCGTCACGGCACCAGTGTGCGCGCTCTGACCATGGCGGAACACCTGCGTACGACGTCCCGCGAGTTGGAAGTACGCACCGCGCTGCTGCATGCGATCACCGACAACGTCACCGACCACATCTATCTCGCGGACCCGCAGCAGCATTTCATATTCGCCAACGGCTCCCTGGCACAGGTCACCGGATTGGCCGGCGGGGACTTCGCCGGCAAATCCCTCACCAGCGTGCTGGGGCCAGAGACAGCGAAGAGACTGTCCGATTTTGCGGACCAGGCGCTGCAGGACAATCATCCGGTGGTGGTTACCCGCTCGTTGGATCTGGGCGACGGCAGCCGGGTGTTCCACTGCGCTTTCATTCCACTGGCACACGTGAACGGCCTGGAGCGTACCGTACTGACCGTGCTGCACGACATCACGGATCTTCAGCAGGCGCAGATCAAACGCTCGGCGCTGCTGCGCCAGTTGATCATCACCCTGGTACGGGTCGTGGACATGCACGATCCCTATTCCGCCAATCACTCGGCGCGCATGGCGGAGGTGGCGCTGGCGGTGGGACGGTCCATGCTGCTGAGCCAGACGGAGCTTGAGACCCTGGAACTGGCAGCGCAGCTGGCGAATCTTGGAAAGATCTTCGTTCCCAAGGAAATACTCACCAAGACCGGCGCTCTCACCGAGGCCGACCAGGAGGTCCTCAAGAAGCATGTCCAGTACACACTGGACATGCTCTCCGGAATCGACTTCGACGGACCGGTACTGGAAACCATCGCCCAGAAGCAGGAGCACTGCGATGGCAGCGGCTATCCGAAGGGACTGATTGGGGACGAGATGCTGCTGACCGCGAAGATACTGGCCGTGGCCAACGCCTTCGTCGCCATGGTCAGCCCGCGCGCCTATCGCGACGCCGTGTCGGTGGACGCAGCCCTGGACCGGCTGTTGGCCGACAGTCACAGCCGCTACGATCGCCATGTGGTCGCCGCGCTGTTCCACGTGGCCGAGAACCGGTCCGACTGGTCAACATGGCCGAAGATACAGCCGCCGGAAGCCTAGCAGGTCGGCGCGACGATAGGTAGGGAAGAAGCCGGAAACGAAAGCCCCGCTCTAACCCGGCCCGCCGCCGCTGCGGTTGGCCCGCTCCCTGCGGCGTTTGCGCAATCCCGAAAGGGTTAGAACAGGCCCGGAGAGGGCATAGATCAGAAAGACCGAAAACAGCACCTTGGGCGGATCCACGGAAGTCAGCACGAACACCAGCACTACCAGCAGCACTGCCACGAAGGGCACGCGATCGCGGAAGTCGATTTCCTTGAAGCTGTAGTAACGGATATTGCTCACCATCAGCAGGCCCATCAGCACGGTCAGCACAAAGCCCGGAGCGATCATCTCCGCACCCGGAATCTTCATGTCGGAACCCACCCACACCAGACCGGCCAGCACGGCGGCCGCCGACGGGCTGGGCAATCCCTGGAAGTAGCGTTTGTCGGCGGTACCGACCTGAGTATTGAAGCGCGCCAGGCGCAGGGCAGCGCCGGCGGCGTAGATGAAAGCGGCGAGCCAGCCCAGCTTGGCCCAGGCCCAACCGAATCCCGACATGTCCCGCAGGGCCCATTCGTAGATGACCAACGACGGAGCCAGACCGAAGCACACCAGATCGGACAGACTGTCGTACTGGACCCCGAAATCGCTCTGGGTATTGGTCAGGCGGGCAACGCGGCCGTCCAGGCCGTCCATGAGCATGGCCACGAAAATGGCAATGGCGGCCGGACCGAAATGGTCGCTCATGGCCGCGACGATGGCGTAGAAGCCCGCGAACAGCCCTGCCGTGGTGAGCAGGTTGGGAAGCAGGTAGATGCCTTTGCGGCGTCTGGGCTCTGGGCTTTCCGTTTCCGGATCGGACATGATCGCTTGCCGTCGCTACCGCGGGGAACTGCTGTGGGCTGACCCGTCGGCCGGTGGCCGCTTCGCTCGGAAGCGGCCACCGGCCCAGGGCTCAGTTCTTGCTCTTGTCCACGATCCGGCTGGCCTTGATCCACGGCATCATGTCGCGCAGCCGTCCGCCGACTTCTTCGATGAGATGCTCGCTGCCCAACCGGCGCTTGGCCTTGAGGGTGGCGGCGCCGGCCTGGTTCTCCAGGATGAACTCGCGGGCGAACTCACCGTTCTGGATTTCCTTGAGAATGCGCCGCATCTCGTCCTTGGTGCCGCCGTCGATGATCCGGGGGCCGCGGGTAAGGTCGCCGTATTCGGCGGTGTTGGAGATCGAGTAGCGCATGTTGGCGATGCCGCCCTCGTACATCAGGTCGACGATCAGCTTGAGCTCGTGCAGGCACTCGAAATAGGCCATCTCGGGCGCGTAGCCCGCTTCCACCAGAGTCTCGAAGCCGGCCTGCACCAGGGCGGTCGTGCCACCGCACAGCACCACCTGCTCACCGAACAGATCGGTTTCCGTTTCCTCGCGGAAGCTGGTCTCGATGACGCCGGCACGGCCGCCGCCGTTGGCACTGGCGTAGGCCAGGGCGATGTCCTTGGCCTTGCCGGAGGCGTCCTGGAACACGGCGATCAGGCTGGGCACACCGCCGCCCTGGGTGTAGGTCGAGCGCACCAGATGACCGGGGCCCTTGGGAGCGACCATGATCACGTCCAGATCGGCGCGGGGCTCGATCTGTCCGAAATGGATGTTGAAGCCGTGTGCGAAGGCCAGTGCCGCCCCCTTCTTGATATTGGGCTCGATCTGCTCCTTGTAGAGGCTGGGCTGGTGCTCGTCGGGGGCCAGTATCATGACCACATCGGCGCCCTTGACCGCATCTTCGATGGACTTGACCTTCAGCTTGGCCTTCTTGGCCTTGGCTTCAGAACCCGATCCCGGACGCAGGCCGACGGTGACGCTCACCCCCGAATCCTTCAGGTTGTTGGCGTGGGCATGGCCCTGGGAGCCGTAGCCGATGATGGTGACCTTGCGCTTCTTGATGACGGACAGGTCCGCGTCTTTGTCGTAATAGATGTTCATAGTCAATGCCGTGCTCTCCAGTTGCGGTATTGGCGATACTGTAAGGGTCTGCCCCAGGGTGCGCGGGTTTCGGAAAACCGCCCGCCCGCACTGCAGCCGGCAACGCCTGCCCCCGTCGGCTCAGAGCCGCAGGGCCTTTTCCCCGCGGGCGATCCCCGAAACCCCCGATCGGACCACCTCCAGGATGAGGGAACGATCCACCGCCTGCAGGAAGGCATCCAGCTTGTCGCCGGTACCGGTCAGCTCGATGGTATAGGAGGTGTCGGTAACGTCGATGACGCGTCCGCGGAATATATCGCTCAGACGCTTGAGCTCCTCGCGGGCGCCGCCTATGGCTCGCAGCTTGACCAGCAGCATTTCCCGCTCGATGTGCTCGCCTTCCGTCATGTCCATCAGGCGCACCACGTCGATCAGCTTGTTGAGCTGTTTGATGATCTGCTCGATGATTTCGTCCGTCCCGCTGGTGACCAGTGTCATACGCGACAGGGATGGATCTTCGGTCGGCGCCACCGTCAGGGACTCGATGTTATAGCCGCGCGCGGAGAACAACCCGGCCACCCGCGACAGGGCGCCCGCCTCGTTCTCCATCAGGATCGAAATGATATGCCGCATCTGAGAAATCCGCTAAACGAGCCCAAATCAGGGCGCAACTCGGCGCCTCCGCCCGCAGGCCCCGGTGGGCCCGCACCTAGCCGCCGACCTACACCAGTATCATTTCGTTCTGGCCGGCCCCGGCCGGAATCATCGGATAGACGTTCTCCGTCTGATCGGTGATGAAATCCAGGAACACCACCCGGTCCTTGATCTTCATTGCCTCGCGCAGCGCCGGTTCCACGTCGGCCGGTTTGTCGATGCGCATGCCGGCATGTCCGTAGCTCTCGGCCAGCTTCACGAAGTCCGGCAGGGACTCCATGTACGACATGGCATACCGGCCCTGGTAGAAGAACTCCTGCCACTGGCGCACCATGCCCAGGTACCGGTTGTTCAGATTGACGATCTTTATGGGCAGGCCGTACTGCCGGCAGGTAGACAGCTCCTGAATACACATCTGGATGCTGCCCTCGCCGGTCACGCACACCACCGTCTCGTCGGGGTGCGCGAACTGCACGCCCATGGCGGCGGGAAAACCGAAACCCATCGTGCCCAGCCCGCCTGAGTTGATCCAGCGCCGGGGCTCGTCGAATTTGTAGAACTGGGCGGCCCACATCTGGTGCTGGCCCACGTCGGAGGTGACGAAGGCTTTGCCCTCCGTGATCTGGTAGAGGCTTTCCAGCACAAACTGCGGTTTGACGATCTCGCTTTCGCGGTCGTACTTGAGGCAGTCCATGGATCGCCATTCATCGATCTGCTTCCACCATTCGGCGAGCGCCTCCTGATCCGGCTTGCGCCCGCCATCCTCGATGAGCTTGGTCATGGCGGCCAGCACAGGCTCCACCGATCCCACGATGGGCACGTCCACTTTCACGTTCTTGGATATGCTGGCCGGATCGATGTCCACGTGCACGATCTTGGCGGTGGGACAGAACTTGGCCACGTTGCCCGTCACCCGGTCGTCGAACCGTGCGCCGATGGCAATCAACACATCGCAGTTGTGCATGGCCATGTTGGCTTCGTAGGTGCCGTGCATGCCCAGCATGCCCACGAACTGGCGGTCGGTGGCAGGATAGGCGCCCAGCCCCATGAGGGTATTGGTGATCGGGAAGTTCAGCTGGCGCACCAGGCGCGTGAGCGCCGCGGACGCTTCGCCCAGGATCACGCCGCCGCCCGTGTACACCATGGGACGCTTGGCCGTCAGCATCAGGTCCACGGCCTTGCGGATCTGTCCGGGGTGGCCTTTGACGGTCGGGTTGTAGGAGCGCATGGAGATGCGCTCGGGATAGTCGAATTCTGTGCGGTTGGCGCTGATGTCCTTGGGAATGTCCACCACCACGGGACCCGGGCGGCCGGTGGTGGCCACGTAGAACGCCTTCTTGATGGTAGTGGCCAGATCCCGCACGTCCTTGACCAGGAAGTTGTGCTTCACGCACGGCCGGGTGATGCCGATGTTGTCCACTTCCTGGAAGGCGTCGTTGCCGATCAGGTTGGTGTTGACCTGACCGGTGAACACCACCATGGGAATGGAATCCATGTAGGCGGTGGCGATGCCGGTGACGGCATTGGTGGCTCCGGGGCCGGAGGTGACGATCACCACCCCGGGACGCCCGGTGGCGCGGGCGTAGCCGTCGGCCGCATGGGTGGCGGCCTGTTCGTGCCGGACCAGGATGTGTTTGACGTCGTCCTGGCGGTACAACGCATCGTAGATATGCAGTACCGCGCCGCCCGGATACCCGAAAATATACTCGACGCCCTCCTCCTTCAGGCAGCGGACGAAGATTTCGGCACCGGTCAGTTCCACGCTGGTCTCCTGCAGATCCACGACTGTCAGTGCGCGGCTCGCGGGTTTCCGGTGACGGACCGCAGGCCGCGCCGTTTGCCCACAACCACACGAACGTCAACAAAAAACGCCCGACGACCGGGCGATGGCGCCGCACTGGCGCGATATTGGAAACTACTTATATTGCCACCGATGGTCAAGAGAATCCACGGGCGGCGGGCCTTGGAGAGGCGTTGCGGCGAAAAACGGGGCCCGACCACAGGACTGGCCCCGCCCCCCCGGCTGCGGTCCGGCACCGGCAGTGCCCAGGTAGCTGGGCCGTGCTAGGAACCGGAGCGCCCGCGAGTGATGTGCTCCAGGTGCTGCCGGGCTCGCTCAATCAGGGCACGCTCGATACCGTTCTGCTCGGCGACCACCAGACCGAGGGATTGGCCCGGCACCCCCACCTGCAGCAGATACGTGGGCCGCAGCCGATCATGATCGAAGCGCATGGAGGCGTTCAGCAGGTGTGGCCGGTTGGCCGCGTACTCCTTGAGCGGAGAGAGGTGGGTGTTGACGATGCCCTGCACCTCGCGCTCGGACAACTCGTCCAGCACGGCCATGGCCAGCGCCGCCCCTTCTTCCGGATCGGTACCGGTGCCCAGTTCATCGAGCAGCACCAGGGTGCTGGCGTCGGCTTCCTGCAGGATGCGTTTGAGCACTTCCACATGGCCGGCGAACGTGGACAGATGATGGAACAGGCTTTGCCGGTCCCCCACGTCAACCATGACCCGCCGGTAGTGCCCCACCACGCAGTCGCCTTCGGCGGGAATGTGCAGCCCGCAGTGGGCCATGGCGACCAGCAGTCCCACCGTCTTCAGCGCCACCGTCTTGCCGCCGGTGTTGGGGCCGGATATCAGCATCAACCGCTGCGAAGGGTCCAGCCGGATCGACAGGGGCACCGGCCGCTCCAGGGTGCCGTCGGCGAACTGCAGGAGCAGCAACGGATGATAGGCCTCGTTGAGCTCCACCAACCGCTCTTCCACCAGCTTGGGGGCATGGGCATTCATGGTGGCGCTGAGCCGCCCGGCCGCCAGTGCCAGATCGATCCAGGTCAGCGCCGCAATCAGTTCCTCCAGGGCGCCGTGGTGAGCCCGCAGCTCGGTGGTGATGTTGCGCAGCACACGCTGCTGCTCGGCATTGAGCTTGCCGGTGACGGTCTCCAGGCGATTGTTGGCCTGCACGGCCTCCATGGGCTCCACCACCGCATCACGGCCGCCCATGGCGCTGCCGCGGCGCACGCCGCGGACCTTGTCGGCCAGCCGTTCATGGATCACCACCACCGCCCGGTCGTTGTGCCAGACGACTTTGTCGGGATCCTTGAGGTGCTCCTTGATATCGGCACGCTGCATACGCTCGAGCACCACCGCCTCGGCATCCTTGCGCAAGGCGCTGGATTGGGCATGAAGCGCTTCGAGCTCCGCGCTGGCGTCGACCCTCAGATGCCCTCCGCCTTCGATGCTGCGATCCAGCAGCTCGATGAGCTGGGGCGGCGCACGCAGGATCGCGGCGTCGCCCGGAAACAGCGCCGGGTAATCGGCCAGCGCGGCGGCCATGTCCGCCGCGGCCCCCAGGATCTGGCGCACGTTGAAAAGAGCCGTGCCGCTGAGGGCCGCACCCGGCGAGGAGGCCTGACGAAGGGCGGCACGCACGTCGGGAAGCTGGCCGAGACGGGGCGCCCGCCCGCCGTCCAGCGCCTCCCTGGCGGTGGTCACCGAAGCCTGCATACGGCGGGCCACGCCGAGGTCCGGCGCCGGATCGAGGTTGCGGGCGGCGTCGGCGCCGTAAGGCGTTTCGGACAACCGTTCCAGCAGGCGCCGGATGGCTTCGAATTCGAGCTCTTTCAGGTCGGCTTGCATGAGGACAATGGCAGACGGGGGAACGGTTATCCTAGCAAAGCGCGCCGCAGGGTCGCCATAATGTGTGACGGGGACACTGTTTTCCCTCTTTCGAGCATGGTAAAGACCAAGCTGCAATGACCGGTTGCGCTCCCGGGCACAGCCGCACAACAGTTGAGGCAATCGCGATGACACGATCCACCGGCCTGTTGCTGGCCCTGTTGCTGGGCGCCGCGACTACCGCTCACGGGGCTATCTATAAGTGGACCGACAGCCAGGGCGGCGTCCACTACTCCCAGCAGCCCCCCACCGGGGCGAAAGCCCAGGAGGTGCCGCCGGCGCCGCCGCCGGCGGAGAATCCGGATACGGTCAGATCCGAGCTCAAATCCCGCGTCGATGCCATGCAAAAGCAGCAGGACGCGCGCAGCAAGGCCGAAAAGCAGAAGCAGGAGGCGGCGCAGAAGAAGGCCCTGCGCGAGCGCAACTGCCGGGCCGCCCGCGCGAACCTGCAGGCGCTCACCAGCGGCGGGCGAAAGCGCTACCGCATGCCCGACGGCTCGGTGAGCTACCTGTCCTCCGAACAGACCGAGAGCCGCATCAAGGAAGCGCGGGACCAGATCGCCAAGAGCTGCGGGCCCGCCAAAGGAGAGTGACGCCATGCCGCTGCTGAGAATCCAGACCAACCAGTCCATCGCCCCTGAACGGCGCCAATCCCTCGCCGCTCGGGCTTCGGCATTGGTATCCGAGTTGCTCGGCAAACCGGAACGCTACGTGATGGTCGCGCTGGAGCCGGACTGTCACATGCTGTTTGCCGGCTCAGACGCGCCGCTTGCGAACATGGAACTGAAAAGCATCGGGCTGCCGGAGTCGGAAACCGCTCGATTCTCGGACGCCCTCTGCCGGCTGGTCCGGGACGAACTGGGTGTGGAGGCCGAGCGAGTCTACATCGAGTTCGTGGATGCCCCTCGCAGGATGTGGGGCTGGAACGGCGGCACCTTCTAAAGCCTGTCAGCGGGATTCGCAGGGCCCCTGTCGGCGTCCTTTTCCTCGAACGCCGATCGCCTCACTGCAGGGAACGCTCCAGGAAGGAGACGGTCGCCTGCCAGGCGGCCTGTGCCGCCACCCCGTCATAGCCGTCGCTGGAAGGCGAAGCGAAGCCATGGTCGGCATTGTAGACGTGAATTTCCAGCGGCTGATCGGCCTGCCGCATGGCTTTCCAGAAGGCGGCCACCTGGTCCGGCGTGACGCGGGTGTCCCGGGACGCGAAGATGCCCAGCACAGGTCCCTGCAGGGCCGACAGTTTCGAGGCGTCGTGCAGGGGAACCCCGTAGTAGTCCACCACCACCGATATGGCGTCGGGCATGCGCACGGCGGCACGCAGCGCCTCGCGGCCGCCAAGCCCCCATCCCATGATCACCAGCGGGCGCCCCGGTGCCTGCGCAGCCTGCACGGCGGCCTTGATCTTGGCATCGACGGCCTTGGTGTCGAGGGCCCGTATCCACCGGCGCGCCTGATCCGGATCGTCCGTCACACGGCCCCCGTACAGATCCACCGCCACGGCCCGGTAGCCCTGACCGGCGAAACGGTCGGCCCAGGACTTCACGCCGCGAGTCAGGCCCCGCCAGTCGTGAATCAGCACAATCCCACGATTGGCGCTGCTCGAGCCGCTGACGTAGGCCTTGAAGGCCGCACCGGAGGCGGTCTTGAGCGCCACCATTCTGCCCTGCAGGGAACCTGAGACCAGCGGATCGAATTCGGTCTCGCCGGTGCCGGGAAGCATCGCAGCCACCGCCACCTGGACGGCCGTCAGCCAGATCAACACCGCTACCGCCAGTGAACGCCTCACGTGCACTCCTTCGGTTTTGTCCCCGGCACCATTTGCTCCAGGGCTCCTTCACCCGGTGCGCTAGTATAAGACGAAACCACCCCGTTAAAGGTCAATCCGACGTGTGAGAGCAAGACCACGCCCACACAGCCCCTGTACCGCGACAGCCCCCGCCCGCTAGAATTCCATTCTTACCGTCATCGAGCAGCGACAGGCCCCACAACATGCGCGTATCCCAGTTCCCTCTGTCCACCGTCAAGGAAACCCCCGCCGACGCGGAAATCGTCAGCCACCAGCTGATGCTGCGCGCCGGTATGATCCGCAAGCTGGCGGCGGGGGTCTACAGTTGGCTGCCCCTGGGGCTGCGCGTGCTGCGCAAGGCCGAAGCCATCGTGCGCGAGGAGATGAACCGCGCCGGAGGCCTGGAACTGCTGATGCCGGCGGTGCAGCCCGCCGAGCTGTGGCAGGAATCCGGACGCTGGGAGCAGTACGGCCCCGAACTGCTGCGCCTGCGGGACCGCCATGAGCGCGAGTTCTGCTTCGGCCCCACCCATGAGGAAGTGATCACCGACCTGGTGCGCCGGGAGATCCGCAGCTACAAGCAGCTGCCGCTGAACTTCTACCAGATTCAGACCAAGTTCCGCGACGAAATCCGGCCCCGCTTCGGGATCATGCGCGCCCGAGAGTTTCTCATGAAGGACGCCTATTCGTTTCATGCCGACGCCGAATCCCTGCAGGCGACCTATGAGGTCATGTACGACACCTACAGCCGCATCTTCAGACGGCTGGGGCTGGAGTTCCGGGCGGTGCTGGCGGACACCGGTTCCATCGGCGGCCATGCCTCCCATGAATTCCATGTGCTGGCCGAATCCGGGGAGGACGCCATCGCGTTTTCCGATGCCGGCGACTACGCCGCCAATGTGGAACTGGCCGAGGCGCTGGCGCCGGCCGGCGAGCGCCCGAGCCCCTACACGGTGATGGAAACCGTGGACACCCCCGGCCAGCACACCATCGAGCAGCTCAGCGCTTTCCTCAAGCTGGAGGCGCACCAATGCGTGAAGACCCTGATGCTGCAGGGGAGCGACAACGGCGTGGTGGCCCTGGTGCTGCGCGGCGATCACGAGCTCAACGCGGTGAAAGCTGAAAAGCTGGATGCAGTGGCCGCCCCGCTGACCTTCGCCACCGAGGCACAGATCCGCGCAGCGGTGGGCTGCTCGCCGGGGTCCCTGGGGCCGGTGGGCCTCACCATCCCCGTGTACGCCGACCGGGCCGCCGCCCATCTGGCCGACTTCGTATGCGGCGCCAACGAGGACGGCAAACATCTGACCGGCGTGAACTGGGGCCGGGACCTGCCCGAACCGACCGTGGTGGACATCCGCAACGTGGTGGCCGGCGATCCGAGCCCGGACGGTCACGGTGCGCTCGCCATCGCCCGGGGTATCGAGGTGGGCCATATCTTCCAGCTCGGGGAGAAATACAGCCGGGCCATGGGCGCCACGGTGCTGGACGAACAGGGGCGGGAGGTGACCATGGCCATGGGCTGCTACGGGATCGGCGTGTCCCGGGTGGTGGCCGCCGCCATCGAGCAGAACCATGACGACAACGGCATCCGTTGGCCGGCGCCCATCGCGCCCTTCCAGGTGGCCCTGCTGCCGATGAACGCCAAGAAGTCCCAGCGGGTGCGCGAGGCCGCCGAGGCCCTGTACGGCCAGTTGCAGGACGCCGGTCTGGACGTTCTGTTCGACGACCGGGACGTGCGTCCCGGAGTCATGTTCGCCGACATGGAGCTGATCGGCATTCCGTACCGGGTGGTGGTGGGCGAGAAGAACCTGGACCAGGACCGGGTGGAGTTCAAGGCCCGCCACGAGGGGGAATCCCAGACCGTCGGACTGGCCGAGATCGCGGCATACCTCAAGGAAAGGGTCGCAGCCGCCGACTAACCTGCACGGGGCAGAGCATCGCAGTGCTGCCCGGGCGGCGGGGCATGGGGCCTCGTCATGACGCCACCGCCAGGGTGGTCAACCGTGGACAGGGCGCCTGGAAACCCCTCCGCGCCACCCTGTCGCTACTGCGGCGGCGTCCTTTCGGTGCACATTTTCGGTCCATGCCGTCTCTCCCTATGCGCCTCGAACGATCGAAAATTCGCCCGCGAAACGCCCCTCTCCCAGTCACCCGCAGCTCAGTCGGGCAGGTTCCAGGCGCCCGGCCGCGACCGGGCCGGGGGTGGCTCCGCCTGGCCGGCGCCCTGGCCGGCGGGCTGCTGATGCTGGCGACGGCGGGCGTCCGGGCCGCCACCACCGAACCTCCCACACCCCAGCTGCGGGCTCTGCTGATCAAGGCCATCCACAGCAGCACCAGCTTCAAGGACCGTTTCGACGCCGAGGTATGGCTGATGGACATGTCCCATCGGCTGGCGCCTCTGGTGCCCGATCCCCGGCGACGTATCGCCATCCTCAAGGCCGTCCACGAGGAGGCCACCCGCAGTCACCTGCCCCCCAACCTGGTGCTGGCGGTGATCCAGGTGGAAAGCAAGTTCCAGCGCTTTGCCATTTCCTCGGCGGGGGCCCAGGGCCTGATGCAGATCATGCCGTTCTGGCTGAAGGTGGTGGGCGAGCCCAACGGCAACCTGTTTCATATGCACACCAACCTGCGCATAGGCTGCACCATCCTGCACTACTACCTCCAGCAGGCCCACGGCGACTACCAGAAGGCGCTGGCCAGATACAACGGCAGTGTCGGCAAGACCTGGTACCCGGACCGGGTGTTTCAGGCCCTGCAGACCCGCTGGTACCGCCAGTAGAGCGTGCCAGCCGGGGAAACCGCCGCATGTCCGCGACCACCGCGGTCATCGCGCGGGCCCGGCCTGGCGTGACGCGACGCGGCCCTGACACGGTCCCGATCATTGCGCGCAGGACCGCGCCGACCGTGCACTGCACGCCGGGCGCAGCCGCTGCCGGTCCCGGCAGAGTCCGCCCCGCCGATTGGCTTCACGACGACTTCAGGCGGGACGTTCGAACAGGGCTAGGGACTCCACATGGGCGGTGTGTGGGAACATATCCATCACGCCCGCGCTGACCAGACGGTAGCCGAGCTCATGGACCAGTTGACCGGCGTCCCGGGCCAGAGAGCCCGGGTGACAGGACACGTACACGATACGCGGCGCGCCCAAGGCGGCCAGCCGGGCCACCATGGCCGCCGCGCCGCTGCGGGGCGGGTCCAGCAGGATACGGTCGTAACGCCGCTGCAGCCACGGACTGTCCACCAGATCCTCGTTCAGATCCGCGCAGTAGAAACGGGTATTGGAGATGCCGTTGCGCGCCGCGTTCTGCTCGGCGCGCCGCACCAGACCCGCTTCCCCTTCCACCCCGACCACCTCGGCCGCCCGGCGGGCCATGGGCAGGGTGAAGTTGCCCAAGCCGCAGAACAGGTCCAGGACCTGATGCTCCGGCCGCAGCGCCAGCAGCTCCAGCACCCGATCCACCATCTGGCGATTGATGGCCGGATTGATCTGAATGAAATCGGTGGGCTCGAAGGCCAGCGTGACATGGTGTGCGGGCAGCCCATAGGTCAGGTCCGCCGTCCGGGGATACAGCAGTTCCACGCTGTCCGGCCCGCCGGGCTGCAGGAAAACGGCGACATCGTGGTTGCGCCCGAAAGACTCCAGCGCTGCCCGGTCCGCGTCGGTCAGGGGATCCAGATGCCGGAACACCAGGGCGGTGATGTGGTCACCCACGGCCACTTCCACCTGGGGCACACGCATGCGCACCGAAAGGCCAGCCAGCAACTCCGTCAAGGCCACGATGCGCTCGCCCACCGACGGGTGCAGAACCTCGCAACGGGTGAGCTCAGCCACATAGGGCGCATGACGCTCCCGGAAGCCCACCAGCATACGGCCTTTCTTGACCACGAACTTGGCCCCCAAACGGGCCTTGTGGCGATAGCCCCAATGGGGACCGGTCAAGGGTTCCAGCACGTTCTGCGGTCGGACATCACCGATGCGGGCCAGGTTTTCCAGCAGTGTGCCCTGCTTGGCGAGAATCTGCGCCTGCGGGGCCATGTGCTGCAGGGTACACCCCCCGCACACACCGAAATGGGGGCAGCGCGGCTCGACCCGCTCCGGCGCCGCCGCCAGCACATCCACCGTGCGGCCTTCGTCGTAGCTGCGGTGCTGGCGCAGATACTCGAACCGCACCCGCTCGCCCGGCAGGGCCCCATCGATGAACACGGCCTTGCCGTCCACGTGGGCGACACCGCGCCCGTCGTGGGCCAGGGAATCGATATCGGCCTCAACGGGCGCGGGGAGCGGGACACGTCGACGTCGGGCCATGGAGGATTCGCCAGCGCAGCTGTCGCTCAGGCCTGAGCAGGCCAGGCGGTAAGGAATTCGTTGAGGTGCGGCTTGTCTTCGGCGGTCAACGCCTCGCGCAGCAGCCGCAGCTCGGCCCCGTAACGCTCGCGGCTCAACCGTCCGCGCATCAGCTCGAAACGCAGATAGACCAGGTAGGTATTCAGCACATCGGTCTCGCAATAGTTACGGATACCGGCCAGGTCACCCGCCAGGTAGTTGTCCCATACCTTCGCGCCGCTCATGCCCATCTTGCCGGGGAAACCCAGCAGGGTCGCGATCTCGTCCAGGGGCGCCACCGCCCGGCCCTGGTAACCGGCCAGCACGTCCATCAGGTCGGTGTGGCGTTCGTGGAAGCGGTTGAGGTAATTGTTCCAGCGAAACTCACGGTCCTCGTCGCCGGTCTCCCAATAGCGCGGCGCCTGCACGCCATGCAGCAGAGCGCGGTAGTGGATCACCGGCAGGTCGAAGCCGCTGCCGTTCCAGGACACCAGGGTGGGGGCGAACTTGTCGATGCCGTCGAAGAAACGCTGGATCAATTCCTCTTCCGGCGCCTCCACATCCCCAAGGGACCAGACCTTGACCATGTCCCGACTGCGCAGCACCACGGAAATGGCAACGATGCGCTGCAGGTGATGGCGCAGAAATTCCGAGCCGCCGGTCTGCTCCCGGCGCAGATGAAACATCGCGTCGGCCGTGTCCTTGTCGGGCAGGTCCTGCAGATCGTACAGGCGCCGCCCTCCCTCCACGTCGGGCACGGTCTCGATGTCGAACACGAACAGGTTCATGGAACAGTCCGCTCGTCGCGCACCCCGTCCACGGTGCTCATTTCCTGCGCCAGCCGCCGCTGCCGTCCTGGTACCACCAGCCGGAAGGGGCGTTGGCCACCCAGCGCCGGGCGAAGATGCCGCGAATTTCGGACTCCCATTCCGGATGGCCGTTGGCCCGTGCAATCTCCCTGTACAAGGCGTTGCGATCCTGATTCTCCGCCGCCACCAACTGCTGGAGCTGTCGCCGGTCCCGCAGCGGCACCGCGTTGAGATTTCGTATGGACACCAGTCCGTTGTTGGTCATTCCCAGCGCGCCGCTGTTGAAGTAGGGCTTGAGCTGGGGGAAGCGGGCCGCCATGGAGGCCTGCAGGCTCTGAATGGCCGGGGTCTGAATGTTGATGTTGGCCGCCGCCTGGGCCGGCGTAACCAGCCAGTCGAGCACCGCGACCAGCATCGGCTCAGGGCCGGTTTCCCGGCGGCTCTGAGGGGCTGCGGGCGCACTCGGTGCGGGCTCGGATTTGGGCTTCTCGGCGGCCGCCGGGCCGTAGACGTTGCGGATGATGCGGTCGGCCGCCTTCTCCGCCGCCGCCGCCGGGAAATACACATTGATGGTGACACACGCCGCCAGCAGCAGCGTGGTGAGCAACGCGGCGGATACACGGGATGCCTTCATGGGACCGACCCTCGCTGTGGCATTGGATACGCTGCCCGACATTCTACCGGGATTTGCCGGCAGGCGCCGCACCGGCGCCCGAAGGCGCGGAGACATTCCCGGGCGGAACCCAGCGACGGGCTGCGCCCCTGTTTCCCATACCCGGGCCCGTTCAGACCTAGTGGGCCGACCGGGTCGCCGGGCCTTCGTCATGCCCGGCGCGGCGCGTCAACGCACGGTCGGCCCTTGCCCCCGGGTGGCCGCCTTGAGCTGTTCGATAAGCGTGTTCCAGTCCACCTCGTGGGCGTGACCGATGACATCCACCCGCGGCGGCAGGAAGCGGCCCTTGACGATGTAGTAGCCACCCTGCTTGGCCGGCGCCACCCCGTTCATGTCGCAGACGCCGTTGCGCAGCCGGCAGCTGATGCCCAGGCGGTCGTAGGGGAAATCCTGGAACAGGCGCAGGAAGCCCCGGGACAGCGCGCCACCCACGCCGCCGCCACCGATACTGGACAGGGTGTTCAAGGCCTTTTGACTGATGCGGTGGCGGGTGTTGTCGTCGGGCGGGGTGGCGAAAGCGGCATCGAAGGAGACCGGCCGCCAGTCCACCATATGCAGATTCCGCACGTAGCCGCTCAACAGACCCTGGATGCTGCCGAACGAGAAGGTGCGGGTCAGGGTATCCAGGTTGACGCGGTCCACCTGGATGTTGGCCTGCAGGCGCGGTACCAGGCCGAATGGACGCTCCATGGTGACGTCCCGCATGGTGATATCCCCCCCGAACACCCGCACCAGCAACACACCGCCCACCGTCAGCACGCCGTCGCGGTAGCGCACGTCCGGGATCACGCCGGACAGCTTCCCCGACAGCGGCATCCAGCCCACCGCTTTGGTGAAGGCCTGCAGGGAAACAGGCGTCAGCACACCGGTGAAATCCCAGGCCATGTGCGGTGTGCCGGCGTCCTCGATGGTGGCCTTGTCGATCAGCAGGTCCCCATCCAGCACCGGAATGCGGGCGGCCTCGTGGAGGCTGAAGCGCATGCCCCTGGACTGCAGCGCGACTTTCGCCGAGCCCAGGGAGATACGGTACAGACTGCCCGACCGCCAGCTCAAATCGGACCGGCGCAGGACATCGTCGCGGGCCCAATCCAGGTTGCCGGCCAGCCCCTTGAGTGCGAACCGGCCCTGCTTATCATGCATGGATGCGTCCGCCAGGTGCAGATCGACCGACTGCAAGGCTCCGCCGCGATAGCTCAGGTGACCGTGCAGGGTGCCGGTGATGTCGTTCAGGTCGCCACCCAATGTGCCCAGCGCCCATGGCTGTACGTAATTGGTATACAGGCCCGCCAACCGGGCCTGCACCACTTGCAGAGTCAGGGAGGTCAAGGAGGGCGTCTTGGCCAGCGCCACCTCCGCCGTACCGTGGGCGTCGATCACACCGGGGTGATCCCAGCTGAACCCGGCCAGCCGCAGCCGTTTGCGGACCGGATCCCAGCGGCCGTGCGCCTGCAGCACAATGGGCCTGGCCGGCACCTCCAGGTAGAGGGGGTCCTCGTACAGCTGCCCCTTGCGGGCATGCATCGCGGCACCCACGGCCCATCCGTTCCCTTCCCGGGTCAGCTCGGCGCTCGCGTCGAGGGTCAGGTCCTGCCCGGCACGGGTGCCGCTGGCGTTGCTGAAGTCCAGCCCCAGGGTGCGAGCCCGCAGCCGCACCGTACCCGGTGCTGCGCCAGCCCCTTTGGCCTGCAGCTGCAGATCCAACGTCCCCTTACCCGTATAACCCTTCATCAGCCCGTGTCGCTGCAGCTCGGAGAACACTTGCGCGGCTTGCAAGGCCTTACCCTGCAGGTCGGCCTGCCATGCCGTCCGGCCTAGCCGTGCATTGACCGTCAAGGTGCCGCCCGCGAAGGCCACCTCGTGCAGGGAGATGGCCAGGGAGCCGGCAGCTCGCCGATAGTCGAAGGCCATGGTGCCGGATAAGGGACCGGGCAGGCCGGGACTGCTGGCCGTGAAAGTCCCCTGTGGGCATTGGATACGGGATGCATCCCAACGCAGATGGGTGCAAGACAGCTGCAGGCCCGCCAGGGACAGGCCGAGTCCGGGCAACTGCACGTGGGCCACCCGCACCCGCACCGCGGGCCCATCGGCTTGCAGACCGGACAGGGTCACCACCACCCCGCCGGCGGACCACTGGGGGCCATGCACGCTGCCCAGCGACAGACGCACGGCGTCAACGGCCGCCGCGGGGCCGGCAAGGATCAAGACGAAAAGAACGAGAAACCGGAAGAAGGGAACCGGCACGGCCACCGGTCAGGCGGAAAATATACCTGTGGACAGATAGCGGTCGCCGCGATCGCAGATGATCGCCACAATGACGGCATCCTCCACTTCCCGGGACAATTGAAGCGCCGCCGCCACCGCGCCCCCGGAAGAGATGCCTGCAAAGATGCCTTCGCGCGCGGCCAGCGCACGGGTGGTATCTTCCGCTTCCTGCTGCCCGACATCGATCACCCGATCCACCCGCGAAGCTTCGAAGATGCTGGGCAGGTAAGCCTCCGGCCAGCGCCGGATGCCGGGTATGGACGCCCCCTCCCGGGGCTGCACACCGACGATCTGGACCCGGGGGCTGACCTCCTTTAGATAGCGGGAGGTGCCCATGATGGTGCCGGTGGTCCCCATGGCGCTCACGAAGTGGGTCACCCGCCCGTCGGTGTCCCGCCAGATCTCGGGGCCGGTGCCTTCGTAGTGCGCCCGCGGGTTGTCCGGGTTGGAGAACTGGTCCAGTACCTTGCCTTTGCCGTCGGCTTCCATCTCCTTGGCCAGGTCGCGGGCCCCTTCCATGCCCTGCTCGCGGGTCACGAGGACGATTTCCGCGCCATAAGCCTTCATGGCTGCGCGCCTTTCCACACTCATGTTTTCCGGCATGATCAATACCATGCGATAGCCCTTGATGGCGGCGGCCATGGCCAGGGCGATGCCCGTATTGCCGCTGGTTGCCTCGATCAAGGTGCCGCCGGGGCGGATTTCGCCGCGCTCCTCGGCGTGCTGAATCATGCTCAGGGCGGGGCGGTCCTTTACCGAGCCCGCCGGATTGTTGCCTTCGAGTTTGACCAGCACCTGATTGCCGTTATCGGACACCAGACGCTGCAGGCGCACCAGAGGCGTGTTGCCGACGAAAGACTCGATGGTGGGGAAAGTCATGGACGCCAGTTTACTCCAAAGGCGACACGGGAAAGAAGCGGGGCCGGAGGCCCATTGGCGGTCTTTTGACGCAACCCCGCAATCCCTGCAACATATCGGGTATCCGGCCGAAATAATTACACGATAGCCAGCAGCAACGATCAGCGACCGAGATACCAGCACATGCCAAATCGCTCCAAGTACGTCCGATCGAGGACAAGGCGCTTACTCGCGTCGCTGGGAGGCGCCGTGACCCTGGCAACCGCCGCCACCGCCCACAGCGCGGTTGCCGGTGCCAGACTGAATCAGCTTCCCAATGAACAATATTTTCTGCAACAGATGCCGGTGGTGCTGTCGGCCACCCGCCTGGCCCAGCCCAAGTCCGACGCACCCGCCGCCGTCACCATCATCGACCACGAGATGATAGCGGCCAGCGGTGCCACCAACATTCCGGATCTGTTCCGGCTGGTCCCCGGCTTTCAGGTGACCTATGCCAGCGGCAATCAACCGGTGGTTACCTACCATGGCATGAGTGACGAGTATGCCAAGCGTATGCAGGTACTGGTGGACGGGCGCTCGGTGTACGACCCGGTTTTCGGCGGTGTGGATTGGACCAATCTGCCGGTCGCCCTGGAGAACATAGACCATATCGAGGTGATCCGGGGACCCAACGGCGCCGCCTATGGGTCCAACGCCTTCCTGGGCGCCATCAACATCGTTACCCGCGACCCGGCCCGCGACCGGGGCACTTTTATCCGAGCCGCCGCCGGCAACGACAACTTCCGCAAGGGGGTCATCCGCCACGGCGGCACCCTGGGCAAACTGAATTATCGAGTCACCTTGGGCTATCGACAGGACAACGGCTTCTCCAACCGCTACGACTACCGCCGCGTCTCCCTGGCGACCTTCCGTGGCGACTACAACCTGAGCCCAACCGACAGCCTGGACATCTCCGCCGGCTATGCAGGCGGCCCCCATGGCGCCGGGGTATCGGCGACCAGCGACCTGCTGCCGTTGCACGACTCCCAGGTCCACGAGCATTTCGAGCAGTTGCGCTGGCACCACTTCGGAACGGGAGGCGGCGAATACACCCTGCAGTTCTACCACAACTACCGGAGCCGTTCGGAATACGGCAGTCAGCCCATGCTGGCCTCCACCGAGCTCGGCATTCCTCCGGCCCTGTTCGAGCAGTTGACGGGCGAACCCGACCAGCATCTGCCTCTCAACTACAGCACGCGGGAAGACCGGTACGAAATCGAGTTCCAGCACCGTTTCCGTTTGAACCCGAGCACCCGGGTGGTCTGGGGCACCAGCGCCCGCCTGGACCAAGGCGGCGGGCCCCAGTGGTTCATCGGGCGCAACGAGCTGATCGATGCCCATCTGTACCGACTGTTCGGCAACGTGGAATGGCACCCTGTGCGGGACCTGGTGGTCAATGCGGGGAGCATGGTGGAAAAGAGCAGCCTGACCGGCACTCACGTATCACCGCGGTTGGCGCTGAACTACCACGCCACCCACACCCAGACAGTGCGGGTCAGCGCCTCTCGTGCCTACCGGCTGCCGACATTGTACGAAGACTTCGCCAATGCCGGTCTGGTGACCCAGGGAGGTACGCCTCTGTATCTGCGCTTCATCGGACCGGGCAACCTCAGGCCCGAGCAGATCACCTCCTATGAGCTCGGATACCTGGCAACCGCGGAGCGCTACAGCCTGTCGCTGGACGCGGAGGCCTATCACCATGTAGTAAGGGACCGCATCACCGATGTGGACTACAAGCAGTATCCCGAACCGTTCGGAATGGTCTCCAACGGGCTGGTGTACGGCAACTCCCGCGGCCTGACCATCAATGGAGCGGAGTTTTCGCTGCGCTACCAGCCGAGCCGAAGGACCCTGGTGCTGGTCAACTACGCTTATGCCCACGCCCGCGGTTCGGTGCTGAACAGCATCAATCCGCCCGCGCCTCCGGAGTACCGGGACCGATCCCAGACCGTCCCCACCCACACCGAGAGCGTGCTGCTCATGCGCCGTCTCCCGCACCAGTTGGAAGCCAGCGCCATGTACTACCGGGTGAGCGCCATGCGCTGGATGGGCAACGGCGACGCCCTCGGCCCCCAGGACCGTCTCGACCTCAGGCTGGCCAAGAGGTTTCGGATCGGAAACACCTATTCGCGCGTTTCCGTTGTGCTGCAGAACGCCCTTCACGATTACACGGAGTTTCGCGTGGAAAATGTCTTCAAACACCGGATCTACGCGCAGCTCGACGTAAACCTGCCCTGAGATGCAGCGGCGTGCCGGCGCACGCCCGACGGACATGCGAGCGCAGCGACAAGCGTCCAACCGCCAACCAGCACCGACCCACGGCTGGGCGCTGCGGCGCACGGCCGCGAGCCTGCGCCGGATCCTTGCGTTGGTCCTGTTTGCCCTGCTGACCGCACCGCCGGCCCATGCAGGCGAGCGCCTGTTGATACTGCTCAGTGGAAACAGCCCAGTCTACGACCGCGTGGAACGTGCGCTCGTGCAATCGGTAGCGCCCGCGGTGCGCAAGACCCTGGACATAACGGTCGCAACACCCGATACCACAGCAACCGCCGAACGCGGCGACACACGACTGGTCGTCGCTGTAGGCGTGCGGGCCGCGACCAAGGCGCTGCAAACTGCGCGGCACACGCCGGTGTTGTGCGTGCTGGTCCCGCAGGTGACTTATGAAACGCTGCAGAAAACCTACGCTGCGGATTCGTCGGCCCCGATCAGCGCCATCTATCTGGATCAACCGATGGGCCGGCAACTGGACCTGGCACGCCTGGCGGTTCCCAACTTGGAGCAGGTCAGCGTCCTGCTGGGCCCCACGTCCCGGCTACGCCGCGGTGCCCTGGAAGCGGCTGCCCGCCAACGCAAACTCCAATTGCAGATAGGCGAAATCGGTCCCGACGACAATCCCTTGGTCGCCCTCGCATCGATATTGGAGGACAGCGACGCCCTGCTGGCGGAACCCGACCCGGTGGTGTTCAATCGCGGCAATCTGGAGGGCATACTGCTCGGCACCTACCGTATGAGCATACCGGTTATCGGCTTCTCCCATGCCTACGTCGAGGCGGGAGCTCTCGCCGCGGTGTACTCGACGCCGGAGCAGATCGGGCGCCAGACCGGCGAACTGATATCCAGGATCGCCGCCCAAGGCCGGTGGAAACTTCCAAAGCCTGCGTATCCGGCTTACTATACGGTGGCAGTCAATCGGCAGGTGGCCCGTTCCCTGCGTATCGGTATTCCGACCGGCCCGCAACTGCATCAAGAGCTTGAAAAGTTGGAGCGGCCGCAATGACACGCCAAAGCATGCGCAGCCGTGTTGTGGTTCTCGCGATCGCCCCAGCGGCCGCCATCGCCCTGCTGCTCGGGGCCTACTTCATCCATACCCGTATCGAGGACCTCGAGCAGGCCCTGACCGAACGCGGTCACGCCATCGCCAACCAGCTGGCTCCCGCCAGCGAGTACGGTGTGTTTTCCGGCAATCGCGCCTTTCTGCGGGGCCTCGCGGATGCCACCCTGAGCGAGCCTGACGTCAGTTCCGTCAAGTTCACCGATCCGGACGGTCGGGTCCTGACCAAAGTCTCCCGCCAACCGGACGAACACCGCACCGACGCGGGTCGCGAACTGAGTTTTCGCTCCCCCATCCATCAAACCGAAATCGCGGTCAACGACTTTGGCGTGGACAGCGACGTGCGAGCGGCCGGCGGCCGTGCCGGCGACGGGCCGATCATCGGCTGGGTGGACGTGACGTTGTCCCATGCGGCCACCACACGGCGGCAGCACCAGATCCTGCTCAACAGCCTGCTGATAACCCTCATCGGGCTGGCGTGCAGCGCACTGATCGCCCTGCGGATCGGACGCAGCGTCACGACCCCCGTAATGCGCCTGACCCGTGCGGTGGAAAGGCTCGGACGCGGCGAGCTCAACACCCGGGTGGAAAGTGGCTCGGCGGGAGAGCTCGGAACGCTGGAGCACGGCATCAACCAGATGGCCGCGGCCCTGCAGACCGCCCACGGCGAACTGCAGGAACAGGTGGACCGCGCCACTGCCGAACTGCGGGAGACCCTGGAAGCGGTGGAAATCCAGAACGTCGAGCTCGACATCGCGCGCAAGCGGGCACTGCAGGCGAGCAAGGTGAAATCAGAATTCCTCGCCAATATGAGTCACGAGATCCGCACGCCCATGAACGGCATTCTGGGATTCGTCGACCTGCTGTCGCGCACCAACATGACCGTCGAGCAGCGTGACTACGTCACCACCATTCGCAAGTCCGCTACCAATCTGCTTACCATCGTCAACGACATTCTGGACTTCTCCAAGATCGAGTCCGGGAAGCTGCTGATCGACCAGGTGCCGTTCGACCTGCGCGAAACGGTGGAGGATGCCCTTGCACTGTTGGCGCCAGCCGCCCACGAGAAGAACCTGGAGCTGGTGTCGCTGATCTACTCGGACGTACCGACCCATCTGAGCGGCGATCCAATCCGTATCCGCCAGATCATCATCAACCTGACGGGAAACGCGATCAAATTCACCAACCAGGGTAGCGTCGTGGTCCGCGTAATGGTCGAAGAAGAAGGCGACGATGACGTGCTGCTCAAGCTCAGCGTCACCGATACGGGCATCGGACTTTCCGACGAAGAACAGACCCGCCTTTTCGTGGCTTTCAGCCAGGCCGACACGTCCGCGACCCGGCGTTTCGGCGGCACGGGGCTGGGTCTGGTGATCTCCAAGAAGCTTCTCGAACAGATGGACGGCCGCATTGGGCTGGAAAGCGAACCCGGAAAAGGCTCCACATTCTGGTTCACACTGCGCTGCAAGAAGCAGAGCGCCGGTTCCGGGCGACCGGGAACCACCCCACTCGCCGGCTATCGCGTCCTGCTGCATGACCCGCACCCGCTGGCCCGACTTTCCGTACGCCACAGCCTGAGCGCCTGGGAGATGGACGTCACCGAGACGGTCAGCCGCAAGCAGCTGTTCGAAGAGCTGGCCGACGGCGGCGCCGGCGCAACCCCGCCCCAAGTGGCGATTATCAGCCTGTCGGCCGACGAGCTCGATGCAGGCCGGCTCACGGAATTCTTTGGCGAATTGTTCGCAATCCGGTACCTACCCGTATTGGCTCTGGTCAACTCAGTGGATCACGACCAGATGCTCAGGGTTTGTGAGGCCGGTGCAAACGCGTGCCTGTCCAAGCCGCCGCGCCAGGAAGCGCTGGAGCGCACCCTCCAGGAACTGCTGAATGTGGGCGCCCAGACCGGAATCACGGTGGCCACCATGGATCGAAGTCCGGCCAGACCACCCGACTTCACCGGCTTGAGCGTCCTGCTGGCCGACGACAACAATATCAACCGCAAGTTGATCGGCATGCAGCTCGAGCAGCTTGGCATAAAGGTGACCCATGCGGCGAACGGTCATGAAGCGCTGCAATGTGCGAGCGACACGCCGTTCGACATCATACTGATGGACATACATATGCCGGAGATGAGCGGCGAGGATGCCAGCCACGCCATCCGCGAGGGCTCGAACCCGAACCGGCACACACCCATTATTGCGCTGACCGCCAATGCGCAGCCCGGGGAACGCGAGCGACTGCTGCGACTGGGCCTGGACGATTGCCTGATCAAGCCCATACCCGAGCAGGTGCTCTGGCATGCCCTGATGCTGTGGAGCGGCCGCAACGAGACCGACGGGACGGATTACGAAGCATCTTCGCTCAACAGCGGCAGGATGCTCGACAGGGAGGAAGCCACGCAGCTTGCCGAAAGCGCCCAGCAAGTGACGGCCGAACTGTTTCAGATGCTGCTGGACGAACTGCCTCAGCGTCGAATAGAAATCGAGCAGGCGGCCGCCGATCGGGACATGGACGCGTTGCGCGAACACGCCCACAAGCTGCATGGCTCAGCGGCCTATTGCGCCGTACCGCGACTCAAGGCGGCCGCCGCACAAGTGGAGAAGGTGGCGACCGAGCGGCAAACCCACGAGGTGTCCGACGCCGTCACGAAGCTGCTGGCAGCCATAGATGCCCTGCTGGCAGGTCCCGAACGAACCGGCGCCGACAGGTCCGCAGTCGGATCGAAGGACAGGCGCTAGCCCTCGGGAACCTGGGGGCGCACCGCTGCAAAGTGACGCCGGACGGCCTTATGGCAGGCGGGAAAGCACGACGAACGCCACGGCATAGTCCCGTTCATCAGCGATACTGACGTGGTCCACGGCGGCGCCCATGCGGTCCTTGAGCTGGGCCGCCGGACCAAGAAACTCCAGGCAGGGCCGCCCCAGCGCATCGTGGCAGATGCCGATGTGGCGGGGCTGCAAACCATCGCGAAAACCGGTACCGAACGCCTTGGCTGCCGCTTCTTTGGCGGCGAAGCGCTTGGCCAGAAAATGCGCCTGGCGCGGTACCCGGGCAAAATCCCGCAGCTCGTTGGGTGTCAGGATTCGGCGGGGGAACCGACCGCCAAAGCGATCGAGATTGCGCTCCATGCGGGCGACTTGAACGATATCCGTACCGATCCCCAGAATCACGCCCCGCCCTCCGTCAACGACGTGCCGAGTACATGAGCCGCTTCATTTCCCGCACCGCCTCCTGCATGCCGGTGAACAGCGCTCGGGCAATAATGGCATGGCCTATATTGAGCTCTTCGACCTGCCGCAGTGCGGCGATAGGGCCCACGTTCTGGTAATTCAGACCATGACCGGCATGAACGTGCATTCCAGCTTCCGCGGCCATGGCAACTGCCGCTTCGATGCGCTGCAGTTCCTGCGCCCGTTCTCCATCGGTGGCCGCGTCGGCGTAGTGTCCGGTGTGCAACTCAATGGCGGGCGCGCCCGTGCGCGCCGCCGCTTCCACCTGTTCCGGTTCGGCGTCGATGAACAGCGACACCCGCACGCCGGCAGAAGCGAGTCCTGCGCAGGCATCGCTGATGCGCCGGCGCTGACCCGCCACGTCCAGACCACCCTCGGTGGTGAGCTCTTCGCGTCGTTCCGGGACCAGACAGCAATCCCGGGGCCGCAGCCGCTCGGCGATGGCCAGCATCTCATCGGTCACGGCCATCTCCAGGTTCATGCGTGTGAGCAGGATATCGCACAGCATCTGCACGTCCCGTTCCTGGATGTGGCGGCGGTCTTCACGCAGATGCAACGTGACGCTGTCGGCACCGGCCTGCTCGACTTCTATGGCCGCCTGTACCGGATCCGGGTAACGGGTACCCCGGGCCTGGCGCAAGGTGGCCACATGATCGATATTGACTCCCAGCAATATGTCCGCATCACCCATTATCGGCTCTCACCTCCGAGCGGCGGCTGCGTGCCGCCACTTTTCGCGACTGTACCTGTTACGAACACTATCCTCTCGGCCAAACTAACATCCGCCGGCGGGGCCCCGCCACAGGCACCGCGGCCCACCCGCACAGCTCGTACGAGCCCCGTGGACGAACAGCGGCACATCAGGGCCGCCTGCGCCCGGTGCGGCTGGGAGCTGACGGATTAACCGCCCTCCGGCTTCGCCAGCATACGCCTCAGCACTTCACGGGTCTTCAGCGGCCGGTCGCCCAGATACAAGGCCAGTGCCGCCCGCAGCAGGCGTTTGGCATCGCTCGCACTCCGGACATCGCCCAACTGCTCGCGATGCAGCGACAACAGACTGCTTCCCGCCATCTGCAGGCCGGCGGCGGTGCGCCCCTCCGCGGGCACCGGGCCGATTTCCAGCCGGTACTCGTAGGCGAGGTCCGGCTCGATGATGGCGCCCGTGTGCGCCTCGCGATCCAACAGCAGACCGTAGCCCAAAGACTCGAGCAGGCGCTTCTCGAAAACTCTCAGCGGTCGTTCGCCGCCTTGAGCGCCCAATGCCCTGATGGTCTCGGCATACGGCCCGAACAGCTCAGGATGCGGGTCCTGACGCGGCAACAGCCGTAGCAGCAGTTCGTTGATGTAGAAGCCGCTGAATACGGCCGTACCGGTCAGGGGTTGAACCGGGCCATCCGCTTCCGCGCCGCTCAGAGTCCCCATCTCGCCCCGGGCAATCCAGGACACCAGCAGCGGGCGGAACGCCTGCAGCGTACCTCGCAGCCGCGACTTGCCGCCGCGTGCGCCGCGGGCCACCAGACCGACCCGACCGAAATCGCGACTGAAGACCTCGAGCAACGCGCTGCTGTCGCGAAACGGCCGCTGGTGCAGGATGAAGGCAGGTTGCAGGGTGACACGTGTCCCGCTCATGGAAACACCGGAGGGTATTGCTCAGCGACCGAGATTACTCATGATAGCCCAGGCTGCGCAAGGCGCGCTCGTCGTCTGCCCAGCCTTCTTTGACCTTGACCCAGATTTCGAGGAACACTTTACGCTGAAACGCTTTTTCCATGTCGCGCCTGGCGTCCTGCCCGACCTGCTTGAGCACTGCACCGCCCTTGCCGATCACGATGGCCTTCTGACTGTCCCGGTCCACCCAGACCAGTGCATTGATGCGCAGCAGGCCGCCGTCTTCTCTAAAACGCTCGATTTCCACCGTCAATCCGTAGGGCAGTTCCTGGCCCAGGAGTCGAAACAGCTTCTCGCGCACCAGCTCCGCGGCCATGAACCGTTCGCTGCGGTCGGTGATCTGGTCGGACGGAAACATGGCAGGCCCGTGCGGCAGCAGTTCCAGGACGGCCTGTTCGAGTTCCGGCACGTTCTCGCCCCGTTGCGCGGATATGGGGATAATCTGCGCGAACGCGAACTTCTCTCCCAGGGCCTGCAGGTGCGGCAGCAGCGCCGACTTGTCCTGCAGCCTGTCCACCTTGTTGACCGCCAGAATGACGGGCACGTCGGCCTGGCGCACCCGTTGCAGGACAAGCTCGTCCTCGTCCGTCCAGCGGGTCCCTTCGGTCAGGAACACCACCGCGTCCACGTCCTGCAGCACCTCGCCGGCGGTGCGGTTCATATAGCGGTTGATTGCCCGCTCGGCCCTGCGGTGCAGCCCCGGCGTGTCGACGTAGATGACCTGGCTATCGGGCTGTGTCTTGATTCCCAGAATCCGATGGCGGGTAGTCTGCGGGCGGCGCGAAGTGATACTGATCTTCTGGCCCAGCAGACGGTTCAGCAGCGTAGACTTGCCTACGTTCGGGCGGCCTACCAGGGCGACATAGCCGCAGCGGAACGAATCTGGTGGGGTGGAATCCGCCATGGTCTCGGTTCACTCGGCGCTCAAGGCCGTCAGCATCTGCCCGGCCGCATCCTGCTCGGCCTTGCGGCGGCTGCTGCCCTTTCCGCGGCTGCTGTGATCGGTGCCGGGGATCGTGCACTGCACCCGGAACGTCTGATCGTGGGCCTGACCGTGCACCTCCAGGACCTCGTACTCCGGCAGTTCCAGGCGACGGGACTGCAGATACTCCTGCAGGCGGGTCTTCGGGTCCTTCAAGGCGGCGGCGCTTGGCAGTGAATCGAGGCGCTCTGCGAACAATCGGGCGATACATTGACGGGCGGCCTCGAAACCGCCGTCCATGTACAGGGCGCCGAATATGGCCTCCAGCGCGTCGGACAAGATGGAGTCGCGCCTGAAGCCGCCGCTCTTCAGCTCGCCCGAGCCGAGCGTCAGATACTCGCCCAGCTCCAACCCCCGCGCAATCTCCGCCAAGGTCTCCTGTCTGACCAGTGTGGCGCGCAGTCGGCTGAGCTCCCCTTCGGTGGCGGACGGCAGCTGCCGATACAGCGCCTCGGCGATCACCAGGCTCAGAATCGCATCGCCCAGGAACTCGAGACGTTCGTTGTTCCTGCTCCCGGCACTACGGTGCGTCAGCGCAAAATCGAGCAGCTCCGGGTTCCGGAAGCGATGCTCCAGAACCCTGCTCAAGTCCTGCGTGGCACGTGTCAATGGGAAATCACCTTGACGTCCTTCTTGAAATGGACGACCAGACTGACGTTGCCCATGAAATGCCGACGCACTTCGTAGTCCAGGCCTACGTTCAAAACGCCGTCGGCGTCCTTTATCTTCACGTTCTTGGCGGTGGGGGTGTCTATGTTGTTCATGTCGAAGCGCCGCTGAAGCAGGCTGCGAATCTCGACAGGTGTCTTCTGAGTCACCTCCGGCACCTGCTGTAGCGAATCCAGGGACGCAGCCACTTCGTAGTAGTCCATATATACCGGCGCCAGCCGCAGGACAATCAGCGTAAAGAACCCGATAAGAGCGAGCGTAAGCAACCAGCCGATCGCCGTCATCCCCTTCTGAGCGCGTATATTGTGCATCGCGTACCCCTGTTCGATTGGGTCAGCCCGCCTCGGTCTCAGGCGGAGGAAAAACGAGCATACAGCGTCGTAGTCGTTCGAGAATCCGTTCTTCGTAAAAGCACCGTACCAATGGGCGGCGGTCGTTCCGCCAGGGTGGCAACACAGCCTAATGGATGGACTTGCCGATCCGACTCCACCCGATGCCGCCATTGGACGGATCCCAGTTCATCCAGATCACAAATGCCTTGCCCACGAGGTCCCGCTCCGGGACGGTACCCCAGTAGCGGCTGTCATTGCTGTTGTCCCGATTGTCACCCATGACGAAATACTGCCCTGGGGGGACCACGTAGTCACCGGACAGACCGGTGACATTGGCCAGCGTGAGGATGTGGTGCTTCACGCCGTTGAGGTCCTCGGTTCTCAGATCGGCACCCGACATGGAGACACCCGCGCCCACGCCCACGTAGCTGCCGTCGTTGACCTGTTTCATTTCCTTTCCGTTGATATATAAAGTCTTGTTGTAATAAGCAATATGGTCACCCGGCAGACCGACGATCCGCTTGATGTAGTCCACCGAGGGATCGCGCGGATAACGGAACACGGCGACATCCCCACGGTGGGGTTCGCCAATGGGCAGTATTTTCCAGTCAACCACAGGAAGACGCAGACCGTAGTCGAACTTGTTCACAAGAATGAAATCGCCCACCAGCAGCGTAGGCATCATGGATTGTGAAGGAATCCGGAAAGGTTCGACCACGAACGACCGGAGCAGCAATACGGCGAGAATAACCGGAAAGAACGACTTGGCGTACTCGACCAGCACCGGTTCCTTGAGCGCAGCCTGGGCGGCTGCCGCATCTGCGAGGCCCTCATCGCCCTCCGCCGCCAGGCGGGCGGCGGCGGCGCGCCGGCGCGGCACTCCCCACAGGACATCCGCCATCCATATCAGACCGGTCAACAGCGTTGCAATCACCAATATGGCGGCGAAATCGAAGTTCATGGGTGTCGGTCCCTTCTTGTCGATGGCTCCCGGCGAACGGCCGGCTACTTCTTCCCCACCTGCAGCACCGCCAGGAACGCTTCTTGGGGAATTTCGACCTTGCCGAACTGCTTCATGCGCCGCTTGCCGGCCTTCTGTTTCTCCAGCAGCTTGCGCTTGCGGCTGACATCGCCGCCATAGCACTTGGCCGTAACGTTCTTGCGCAGCGCCTTGACCGTGCTGCGGGCGATAATCTGGGAGCCCAACGCCGCCTGAATCGCGACCTCGAACATCTGTCGGGGTATCAGCTCCTTCATCTTCTCGACCAGTTCCCGACCCCGATACTCGGCCTGGGCCCGATGGGTGATGGTCGCAAGGGAGTCCACCCGCTCGCCGTTTATCAACACATCGAGCTTGACCAGATGCGCCGCCTGGAAGCGAGCGAAGCTGTAGTCGAACGAGGCATAGCCTCGGCTGACCGATTTCAGTCGGTCAAAGAAATCGAGCACCACCTCGCTGAGCGGCATGTCGTATTCGAGCGAGATCTGATTGCCCAGATACTGCAGCTTGGTCTGCACACCGCGCTTTTCCACGCACAGATTGATGACCCCGCCCAGGTAGTCCTGGGGCACAAGCATGCTGGCATGGATAATGGGCTCGCGAATCTCGGCGATTTCATTGGGCGGCGGCAACCGCGACGGGTTGTCTATCTGGAGGACTTCATCCTTGGTCGTGAGCACCTCGTACACCACGGTCGGGGCTGTGGTGATAAGGTCGATATCGTATTCGCGCTCCAGGCGTTCCTGCACGATTTCCATGTGCAACATACCGAGGAACCCGCATCGGAACCCGAAACCCAGGGCCTGGGATGTCTCGGGTTCGAAGTGCAGTGCCGCATCGTTCAAGCGCAGCTTCTGCAACGCCTCGCGCAGGTCCTCGTAGTCTTCCGACACTACCGGGAACATGCCTGCGAAAACGTACGGCTTGACCTTCTTGAAGCCGGGGAGCTGGGAGCTCGCCGGCCGATCGGCCAGGGTCAGGGTATCGCCGACCGGAGCGCCGTCGATATCCTTGATGCCGGCGACCACGTAGCCCACCTCGCCGGTAGTCAGAACGTCCCGTTCCGTACGCTTGGGCGTGAATATGCCCACGTTGTCCACCTGAAACGTACGTCCGGTGGACATCACTTTCATCTTCTGTCCGGCGCGCAGCGTTCCGTGCACCACCCGGACCAGCGAAATGACGCCCACGTAGTTGTCGAACCAGGAGTCGATGATGAGCGCCTGCAGCGGCGCATCGGGGTCGCCCACCGGCGGGGGAATGCGCCGCACCAGCTCTTCGAGCAGGTCGTCCACGCCCAGGCCCGTCTTGGCACTGACCCGCAGGGCGTCGTGGGCGTCGATGCCGATAATCTCCTCGATCTGCTGGATCACCCGCTCGGGCTCGGCGGACGGCAGATCGACCTTGTTCAGCACCGGCACCACCTCCAGTCCCTGATCGATCGCCGTGTAGCAGTTGGCGACGCTCTGAGCTTCCACGCCCTGCGCGGCGTCCACCACCAGCAGCGCACCTTCGCAGGCGGCCAGGGAGCGGGACACCTCGTAGGAGAAGTCCACGTGGCCGGGCGTGTCGATGAAGTTGAGCTGATAGGTCTCGCCGTCCCGTGCCCGGTAGTTCAATGAGACGCTCTGGGCCTTGATGGTGATCCCGCGCTCGCGCTCCAGGTCCATGGAGTCGAGCACCTGGGCGGCCATCTCCCGTTCGCTCAGCCCTCCGCAGACCTGGATGAAGCGGTCGGCCAGCGTGGACTTGCCATGGTCGATATGGGCAATGATGGAGAAGTTGCGGATGCGGTCCATGGCGCTCATGACAGTCTGTCCGGGCAGCCGCGGAACCGGGATCGGAGCACCAGCACAGGGACGTCGCTGCGGCCAAAGGTTGAATTCACAGAATATTCGAACACGACTCTATCGCTTGCCGGCGCCGCGCCGAACGGCAGTCACCAAGGGCCAATCTGGAAAAAGGGAACGGACAGAGATAAACGACTGTCGGACCAGCTGATTATTATACACCGTCACCGGGCTGCCAGGTACTTGCGCAGCGCCCTTTCATCTAGGAAGTAATGGCAGATCTCGGTGTCCCCCGCCATCAGCACCGGCACGAGTTCCCCGAAACGCCGTTCCAGCGCCGGGTCCGTGTCCACATCGTATACGGCCAGGGTGAATCCCAGGGCGTCCTGCAGAAGCCGCAGGGCGTCCTCCATATCCGAGCACAGGTGGCAGTAAGCGCGTCCGTACAGGTCCAGTCTGACACCGTCCGCCATGGCCTTACCGCCGCGCGCCGATCACTGCTTCTTGGGAACCCGCAAGGCAAGGAAAATAGGGCTCTTGCCTCGTTGCACCAGCAGCGCGACCGACTCGCCCGCCGGCAGACCGTCAACCAGCTTACGGAACTGGTCGACGCTCTTGATCTTGGTCCCGCGCACCATGAGGATCACATCGCCGGGCCGCATACCAGCCTCGGCAGCCGGCCCATCCTTCACGTCCTGAACCAGCACGCCACCCTCCGCAACACCGCTTTGCTTGCGTTGATCGGCCGTCAGCGCGCCCACGGAGAGGCCCAGTCGGTCGGTGGCGACCGGCGCACTCTGGCCGCCCTGCTGATCTTCGGCAAGCTGTTTGCGGGGCGGCAGCTCGCCCAGGGTCACGCTCAGGTGACGAATCTTGCCGTTGCGCAGCACTTCCAGAGGCACCTTGTCGCCGACTTTGGTGCTGCCGACCATGGGCGGCAGGCTGGAGGAGTCGATGACCTTCTTACCGTTGAATTTGAGGATCACGTCGCCCACTTCCACGCCCGCCTTCGCCGCCGGACTGCCGGGAAGCACCTTCGCCACCAGAGCACCTTCGGGGTTCTGCATGCCGAACGACTCGGCCAGCTGGCGGGTCACGTCCTGGATCAGCACACCCAGCCAGCCACGACTGACATGGCCTGTTGCCTTGAGCTGCTTGGCCACGTCCATGGCCACCTCGATGGGAATCGCGAACGACAGGCCCATATAGCCGCCGGTGCGGCTGAATATCTGCGAATTGATGCCCACCACCTGGCCTTCGAGGTTGAACAGCGGGCCGCCGGAGTTGCCGGGATTGATGGGCACGTCCGTCTGAATGAACGGCACATAGTTCTCCCTCGGCAGACTGCGGCCCTTGGCGCTGACAATGCCCGCGGTGGCCGAATGGTCGAAGCCGAAGGGCGAACCGATCGCCAGCACCCACTCGCCCACTTGCAGCTTGCTGGAGCTGCCGATCTTCACGGTAGGCAGATTCTTGGCATCGATCTTGAGCAACGCAATGTCGCTGCGTGCGTCTGAGCCGATTACTTTGGCCTTGAACTCGCGACGATCGCTCAGCCGGACGATAATCGAGTCGGCATGCTCGACGACGTGGTAGTTGGTGAGAATGTCGCCGTCATGGGAGATGATGAAGCCCGAACCCAGGGACTTGGCATCGTATTCGTGGGGCTGCCCACCCTGGTCTCCGAAGAATTTCTTGAAGAATTCCCCGAACGGGCTGTCTTCCGGCACGTCCGGAAGGTTCATGCCGGGAGGCAGGCCGCGGGATTTGATCTTCTGGGTGGTACTGATGTTGACCACGGCCGCTGCATTCTCCTTCACCAGGGTGGTGAAGTTGGGCAGCGACGCCGCCGACGCGTCTGCCGCCGCAGCCAGCCACAGCAGCGCACCGATCAGCAAGTACCAGTACGGATTACGCACGCGATAGTTCATCAGTTTTCCCCACCGACAACAAAAGGGGCTCGGACTGCCGAGCCCCTAAGAGAATCGTTTGATCCATGCCCCTGGCGGCGCGCCGGCACGGCGCAATATGACCGGTTGATAGCGGCGATCGTGCTGAATCCGATGACCGAATCCGCGCAGCCAGACCAGACCGCCCGCCAGTCCCGCAAGCCCCGCCAGGATGGTGCTTGCCTCCACATCGGCCAAGCCCAGTCGCCCGGCCATGTACTGTCCGAACAGAGCTCCCACCAGCAGTGCCAGCAAGGGTACAGCGTATACCGCCAGGGAGCCGCGTACCAGCGCACGTTCCTCCAGACCGATGAGCACCTCCTCGCCCACCGCGACGCCCAGCTGGTTCAGGGCCCGTACCCGGGTGCGCCGGTTACCCATCACCTTGGCGAGCGCTGCGGTGCCACATCCCTTGTTGGCCGCACAGGTGCCGCACGCGCTCTTGCGCTCGGTCTCCACCCACGCGAAATCGCCGTCAAGGGCGACCACCCTCGCGGACTCTTCAATCATGCAGGACCTGTACCCTTCAGTGCGCTCGCCGTACGGACTGACCGATCATCTTCACTGTCGCTTCGGGGACCTCGCCGACCACCGTGACCCGGTAGCCGTCCACCATGCCCCCATAGGCGTTCAGCGCCCCCATGCTCGACACACCTTGCAGACGACCACGGTCGTCCGCGTCGGGCTTCTCAATATACACCGACACCGTCGCCAGGCCATCACTATAAACCATGTGATCAACAAGGTTTTCCCCGGAGGGCAGCCGATGGCGACTGTGATGCACCAGCCGGAAGCCGCTCGGCAGATCGGCAACCTGCCATTGGACGGTATCCTCGGACGCGGAGGGCACCTTCGCGCCGGTAGACCGGTACCACGTGAAGTCCTTGCCCTTGAGTTTGGGCTTGAAGACGCTTTCGGGGATGTGATCCTTGACGGTCAGGTGGGTGAACATCACCTGCTCCACCGGTACGCCGTGCTGATCGGTGAGATCCGATTTGAGCAGCAGATCGTTGTCCTTGGCCAGCCACAGGCGGTGACCGTAACGGAACCGATCCTTGGGCTTGATGGCGATGACCCGAGCGGCCATGCCGGTCATACGGTCCGATCCCAGGGCCTGGAAACTGTAATTGCGGGTCAGTCGCTCCAGGTTGTCCGGCAGCACGCCCGGAAAAGGCGTCCTCGGCAGGCTCTTGTTCACCACCACCGACTTGCTGTCGGGAAGTACACAGGTGACGGTGCGGTTGTTGCGGATGACTTCCCGGGCGGCACCGGTCAGCGAAACCAGCCTTTCCTGCTCGCCATCCGGTCCGTAGCGATGGATGATATGCATGGCATCCATATGCCCGGCGTGAAGGTACACGAACGTGCCTTCGTAATTGAGCGTCTCCACCGCATGGGACATCTTCTGGAGCCACTGCCTGGCGTCGTCCGCGGACGCCAGTGCCGGCCCTGCCGCCAACAGCAGCAGGCACCACCCGCAGACTTTCCACATCCTCATCGGCGCTCGTTACGGGCTGTTGTGGTAACCCACGATACGCACATAGGGCAGCATACCCTGAACACCGTTGCTGGCGGCGTATTCGTTGTGGTTCACCAGGTAATCATCCAGCGGGGTAGCGGTTCCGCGGGCCGGCAGTTTCCATTCCGTATCCACAGGCTGCGCGGAACGGGTCGCGTAAGCCGGGCCTTGCGTCATTGCGCTGTCGGGTATGGATGGGGTGGTCTGATTGACCGTCTGGACGGCGATCACCGCCACCACCGCCACCGACGCTGCCACCGCCAGACTGGCGACGGACTTCAGCCACACGGGTGCCCGCCGGACGGGAGCCAGTGCCGGTTCGTCCACAACGGCCGCCATCACACGCTCCGCGAGAGCCTGACTGGGCCGATCCGGCAGGTGCTGCCTGAGCGCATCGCTGATCAGGGTGTAGCGACCCCAGCAGGCGCGCAATTCCGGGTCCCGTGCCATGCGGGCGACGAGCAGTTCCTGCTCGGCGACCGGCAACTCGTCGTCGACCATTGCCGAAATCTGTTCTTTCAATCTGTCCGTCATCACCCACCACCCCGCTCGATCTAGTCCAGCAGAGGACGCAGTTTGTTGTCGATGGCCTCGCGCGCGCGGAATATGCGTGACCGAACGGTGCCGATAGGGCATCCCATGGCCTGGGCAATTTCCTCGTAGCTCATTCCTTCGAGCTCGCGCAACGTGACCGCCGTTCGCAGATCCTCGGGCAATTCTTCGATCGCCCGCAACACGGTCTGCTCTATCTCGTCCTTGAGGACCAAATGCTCCGGCGTGTCGTACTCCTTTAGACCCGACTGTCCCTCAAACTGTTCCGCTTCCTGTGCATCAATATCGTCACCGGGGGGCCGGCGGCCCTGGGCGACCAGGTAATTCTTGGCCGTATTGATCGCAATCCGGTACAGCCAGGTGTAAAAGGCACTGTCGCCCCGGAATGAAGCCAGGGCTCGGTATGCCTTCAAAAAGGCCTCCTGAGCTACATCCAGGGCATCGCTGGGGTCGTGGATGTAACGGGAAATCAATTTGGTGATCTTGTGCTGATACTTGCGGACCAGGACATCGAACGCTTGCGTATCGCCCTGCTGAACCCGCTCGACCAGTACCCGATCAGCACTCTGCTCGCCCATCCGGGCATATTCCCCTTTATACCCCGGACAAGCCCATGGCCCAGACAGGTAGACAACCCTGACTATCGATAGTTCGCCCAGGGAGACGGATTACGGTAAGGTTATGCTTTGCCAAGCCTAAGGGGCTGAGTACGGTACCAAAAAGTGATTTTGGCGGTATCGCCCATAGCAGGCCACCTGATCCGACACCATAACCGATTTTTTCGCCCGGCCACAAGTCATGGACCAGCAACGGTATTTCGACGTCGTAATCCTCGGAAGCGGGGCGGCGGGCTTGAGCCTCGCCCTGCAGCTACCCCTATCCATGCGGGTGGCGGTGCTGTCCAAAGGCCCTCTCACCGAGAGTTCGACGTACTACGCCCAGGGCGGGGTGTCGGCGGTGCTCGACAGCGCCGATTCCTTCGAATCCCATGTCGAGGACACCCTCAACGC
>Ga0307441_1000045_pt1 | contig 58253 bp, 51 predicted proteins | sample SalMarWE160420MG_FD_202149 | JGI IMG/M metagenome (GOLD analysis project Ga0307441, IMG submission 202149) | Salt marsh sediment microbial communities from the Plum Island Ecosystem LTER, Massachusetts, United States - WE1604-20 | ecosystem: Environmental > Aquatic > Marine > Intertidal zone >... | reverse complement strand
TGCGGTTGCCGGCGGTGGTGGTCGGTGGCGGCCTGACGGGTGTGGATACCGCCACCGAGGCGCAGGCCTACTACATCGTGCAGGTGGAGAAGACGCTGCGGCGCTTCGAAACGCTGGCGGCCGGGTACGGCGAGGATCATGTGCGGGCCCGTTTGGACGAGGCCTCCCAAGAAGTGCTCGACGAGTTTCTCGAGCATGGGCGGCTGGTGCGGGCCGAGCGTGAAAGGGCGGCGCAGGAGGGGCGCGCCCCGGACTTTCTGGGTCTGATCCGCCAGTGGGGCGGAGTGACCATCGCCTACCGCCGCGCCATGGACGAGTCGCCCGCCTACGTGCGCAACCACGAAGAGCTGATCAAGGCGCTGGAGGAAGGCATCTTCTACGCCGAGTGTCTCAACCCCATGGCCGCCCGACTGGACCGCCACGGTCACGTGGATGCGCTGCTGTGCGAGCGGCGGGGCCGCGACGAGGACGGCCGCTGGCGCAGCACCGGCGAGGAGATCACGTTGCCGGCGCGCTCCATCCTGGTGGCCACGGGCGCCCGCCCCAACACCGCCTACGAATTCGAGCACCGCGGCCACTTCGTGCGGGCCCATCAGTTCTATCTGCCCCATGACCAACAGGACGGCGACTTCAAACCGGTTCCCGAAGCCGCCCACTGCAAGGTTGAGCAGTTCGGGCCCTTCACGTCCTACCAGCACGAGGACAAGCGGGTGAGTTACCTGGGCGACACCCATCCCGCCTTCCACGGCAGCGTGGTGAAGGCCATCGCTTCGGCGACCCGCACCTATCCCCACGTCATGGCGCAGATGGGCGAGCATGCCCAGGCAGCGGGCGACCCCGCCGAATACCAGCGCTTCCGGCGTCGCATGGATGATCTGCTGCAGGCCCGGGTCGAGCAGGTGGTGCGTCGCAGCCCTTCGATGGTGGAGCTGAGGATCCGTGCGCCGCTCGCTGCCCGGCGGTTCCGGCCCGGGCAGTTCTTCCGCCTGCAGAACTTCGAAACCCAGGCACCCACCATCGGCGGCACACCCATGCAGACCGAAGCGCTGGCCATGACCGGCGCCGGCGTGGATGCCGACAGGGGCACGGTGTCCCTGCTGATCAAGGAAGCGGGTGCCAGCTCGCGCATCTGCGCCATGCTCCGCGAAGGCGAGCCGGTGGCTCTGATGGGGCCCACCGGCGTGCGCACTGCCATCCCCGATGGCGGCGAGACCGTGCTGGTAGTGGGCAGCCGCCGCGGTGTCGCCCACGTGTTGGGAACCGGGCCCGCCATGAGGGCGCAGGGAAACCGCGTCGTGTTCATCGGCGCCTTCCCGTCCGCCGACGAAGTGTTCTGTCAGGAGGAGCTGGAAGCGGCGGCGGACATGATCGTGTGGGTGACCCGCGACGGCGAGCCGATCGAGCCGCGTCGGGAGCAGGATCGCAGCGCCGTGGGGTCCCTGGACGACGTCATGCGGGCCTACAGCCGTGGAGATTTGGGCGAGGTGGTTTCCCTGGATGCTATCGACCGGGTGATGTTCATCGGCAGCCCGGACCTGGTGCGCACCATGCGGAACCTGCGCTACGGCGAACTGCGGTCGGCTTTCGCACGGGAACCCCGCACCATTGCCTCCATCAGTGGTCCCATGCAGTGCATGCTCAAGGGCGTATGCTCCCAGTGCCTGCAGTGGCAGATCGATCCGGCCACCGGCGAACGGACCAAGGCGGTGTTTGCCTGTTCCTGGCAGGACGAACCGCTGGAAATCGTGGATCTGGACAACCTGGACGAACGACTGGTCCAGAACAGGCTGCAGGAGCGCCTGACGGACTTGTGGCTCGACCACCTGCTGGAGCACAACCGCATCGCGCGGGCGTGACGGACCTCAGAGCAGGTTGAAATCCTCGGTGAGCAGGGTGTACAGGGTGTCCTGCATGGTGGTCAGCACCTGGGGCGTGTAGGGGCGCCGCGGCACGGCGCCCCACACCGGATGCGGCCACGCAGGGTCGTTCTCGTAGCGTGCCACGTGGTGAATGTGCAGCTGGGGCACCTGGTTGCCCAGCGCGGCGATGTTGATCTTGTCCGCGTGCAGGCCTTCCTGTAGCTGCCGCGCCAAATAGGACGATTCACGGATCAGTCGTTGCTGGTCGTTCCGGCTCAGCTGATATATCTCGCGTATGTCAGCCCGCCGGGGCACCAGAATGAGCCAGGGGTAGTTGGCATCGTCCATCAGCAGCAGCCGGGAGAGTGGAAAATCGCCGATGGGTATGCAGTCCCGGTTCAGTTGGGGATGGAGCTCGAACATCAATACCGGTCCTGGCCAGCGGGTCTTAGGGCTCCGCACTTCCAGCACACGGCGAACTGGGGTTCGATGATTTCCCCGCAGTGCGGACAGGTCCAGGGACTCTGGTCGCTTTCCACGGGGCTGAGCTGATCCTCGATGATTTCCCGGGCGCGTTCGCAGTCCGCGTCTTCGGTGACCCAGATCTCCGGCCAGATGTTGATGGGCGGCAACTCGCCGGCGCCGCCGGACAGATACTGGTTCTTGATCAGGCAGTCAATGCCATGGCCTTCCAGCACGTTCTTCAGGTGGCCCACCATCATGATATTTTCGGCGGTGTAGACCTTCTTCATGGTCCGGCCCTCGGCCCCTGTGTACGCGTCAGATTCCTTCCCGGCTGGTGTATCCCTTTGGCCCGACTTTACTTGAAGCGGATGGGGATGCCTAGTGGTCCATGCGTGTCAGGCCTCATAACCACAACGGCCCCGAAGCTCGGGGCCGTTGTGATGCGGAAGGGCGCGGGTGTCAATCGCCGAACGGCCACCACCAACGTTTGCGGGCGCCCCGGTCATCGCTATCCGTACCGGCCTGGTCGCGGTCCTGCTGCATGGTGCGGTCCCGCTGCTGGGATTGCCCGCCCCCGCTCTGGTCCATGGCCTTGTCGCGGGTGCGGGTACGGTCCTGTTCCAGGTCGCCGCGGCCGGTTTCATCGCCGTAGGCCTTGGCCTTCGCTTTGGCGCTGTCGCGCTCGGTGTCGGAATCCCGGTAGCGCTCCTGGTCGCGGTCCTGGTCCGAGCGCTGGGTCTGCACCCGTTCGGTGGTCGTGCCGCCGCTCTGGGCACCCACGCCGCCCATTGCACCGCCACCCATGCCACCGCCGCCGCCACCACCGTGACCGGCCCACACGGCGCCGCTGACTACCGTCAGTACCGCGGCGGCTATCAGGTTACGAGTTGTGCTGCGTTTCATTGCTGCGTTCTCCTGTACCCATCGTTACAGAGCGTTGGCTGCTCTTGTGATGAAAACAGTTTCGCAGGGCTGACTGAAATCAGGCTGAATGCGTTCCCGCCTGGAGGGGGTTCACAGGGACTCGTTGTCCGGTGCGGTGCGGCGCAGGGCCGGATGCAGGCGGGCTGTCTTCACCGCGTTGTCCTTGGTCTGGACGATGTCCACGGGGTAGCCGTTCAGCAGCAGGCTGGTGCCCGGCTCCGGTATGGTTTCCATGTACTCCAGTATCAGGCCGTTGAGCGTCTTGGGGCCCGTGGTGGGCAGCTGTACCTGCAGTGCCCGATTGATTTCTCGAATGCTGGCGCCGGCGTCTACCAGAAAACTCCCGTCGTGCTGGGGAATGATCTCCCGAATGGTCGCCGAGGGGTCAGTGGTGAACTCGCCGACGATCTCCTCCAGGATGTCCTCCAGGGTCACCAGGCCCTGGATGTCGCCGTATTCGTCCACCACCAGACCGATGCGGCGCCGTTCGCGCTGGAAGTTCAGCATCTGGCGGTTCAGGGTCGCCCCTTCAGGGATGAAATACGGCTCGCGCATGACCTCACGCAGGTCGCTCTTGTGGAAGTGCCCGTCGATCACCAGGGGCAGGGCGTTGCGCAGGTGTACGAGCCCGATGACGTTATCGATGGAATCCTCGAAGACCGGCAGGCGCGTGTACTGGCTGTGGATGATCTGAGCCATGATTTCTTCGTCCGGCTCGTTGATATCGATGCCCACGATTTCATTGCGCGGGATCATGATGTCTTCGACGGTGGCCTTCTCCAGATCCAGCAGGTTGAGCAGCATGCGCTGGTGGCGCTTGGGTATCATCGCGCCTGCCTCCAGCACCACCGTGCGCAGTTCTTCGCTGCTGATGGATTCCACGGCTGCGGCGTCGGGCGATACCCCCGCGATGCGCAGAAGGCTGTTGGCGATGGCATTGACCACCCACACCAGCGGGTACAGCACCTTGAGCAAGGGTACGTATACGTAGGACGCCGGAAACGCAACGCGTTCCGGGTGCAGGGCCGCCAGGGTCTTGGGAGCCACCTCCGAAAAGATGAGCACCGCCAGGGTGAGCAGGACGGTCGCGACGACGATGCCCGTCTCACCCATCAAGCGCAGGCCGATGATGGTTGCCAGCGATGACGCCACGATGTTGGCGAAGTTGTTGCCCAGCAGGATCAGCCCGATCAGGCGGTCCGGGCGTTCCAGCAGCCGCTGGGCGCGCATGGCGCCCGGATGCCGTGCCCGCGCCAGATGACGCAGGCGGTAGCGGTTGAGCATCATCAGCCCGGTCTCGGAACCCGAAAAGAAACCGGACAGAACGATCAGAAAGACCAGTGCGCCGAACAGCACACCTAGCGGAATAGCATCCAAGCGGCAACTGCCTCTGTGGTGGCGTTGCCCGAGATTGTAGGGGATTTGGCTTGGACTGTCAGGGCGGGCCTGGAGGCTACCGTCCCTCGCCGCGGCGTGGACTCGGCCCCGGTCCGTTGCGGCGTACTAGCGGTGCAGCACCAGCTGCAGGGCGATCTTGGTGCCGAAATAACCCAGCATCAAGACCGCGAATCCACCCAGCGTCCAGCGGATCGCTATGCGTCCCCGCCAGCCGAATCGCCAGCGGCCCCACAACAGCACCGCGAACACCACCCAGGCAACGATGGACAGTACCGTCTTGTGCACCAGGTGCTGCGTGAAGATGTCTTCCAGAAACACGAAGCCGCTGATCAGGGCGAAGCTCAGAAGCACGAAGCCGACGCCGATCATCTGAAAGAGCAGATTTTCCATGGTCTGCAGCGGCGGCAGCGAACGGATCACTCCACCGGGGTGGCGGTTGTGCAGCTGATGGTCCTGGATCGCCAGCACCAGGGCCTGCAGGGCCGCCATGGCCAGCAGACTATAGGCAAGTACCGAGAGGGCGATATGGACGTCCAGGGCCCAGCTGGGCCGGTCGTTGACGATGTGGCGGGTCGGAAACGCGAACATCAGGGCAACGGTCAAAGCGGCGAGCGGCAACATGGCGATGCCCAGGTTTTCCACCGGCCGTCCCATCGCAATGAGCAACAGCAGGAGCGCCATGAACAGCCCGATCAGGGAAGAGGCATTGAAAAACCCCAGATTGAGGCCGCTGGCGGTGACCAGCTCGGGGTACAGCACCAGCCCATGCAGGGCCACGCCGGCCAGGCCGATACCGATTGCGGTGTACTTGCCGCCGACGATGCTGTCCTTGCCCCGGACCAGGATCACGGCGAGCAGGGCGCTGGCAATCAGGTAAAGGACGATGGCCAGGATGCCGATTAGGTGGCTGTGCATGCTTGTCAGGGCTGGCAAAAGGCTTTGGTCGGGGGAAAAAGCGCTAGCATGATGGCACAAGTGCTGCCGGCATTGAAGAGGCGGGGTGACGTTCAGGGTCACCCGGGTGCCCCGGAAGGGCAGGCACGCCCGGAGCACGGCACTGATTGGCTGGGATTTGTGCGCCGGTCTTGGGGCCGGATGTGAACGGTCTGGCAGTTCGGTCTGCGCTCGGCTGGCATGATATTCGCTAGCAACAGCTATCCACTTGAGAGAAAGTAGAGTTGCCGTCCATGCAAATCAGGGTCCTCGGGTGCAGTGGTGGGATCGGTGCCGGTCTGCGGACTACCTGCCTGCGCGTGGACGACGACATTCTGCTGGACGCGGGCACCGGACTCGGGGACCTCACCCTGGACGAGATGGCCGCCACCCGCCACATTTTTCTGACCCATTCACATCTTGACCACGTGGGCGGCATCCCGCTGATGGCCGACTCGGTGTTCGAGCGGGTTCCCGAGCCGGTGACGCTGTACGGGCGGGCCGAAACACTGGATGCGCTGCGCAAGCATGTATTCAACTGGGTCATGTGGCCGGACTTTACCCAGCTGCCGGCGGCGGACCGCCCCGTGCTGCGCTATCGCGTCATGGAGCCGGGCGAAGTGGTGCAGATCGGCGGCCGGTCCGTCGAAATGATCGAGGTGAACCACGTGGTGCCCGCTGCAGGCTACCGGGTGCAGAGCACCGATGGCGGCGGAGCCTTTGCGTTCAGCGGCGACACCACCACCAATGAGACGTTCTGGGCGGCCCTCAACCGGCACCCAGGCCTGGATATGCTTATCGTGGAAAGCGCGTTTGCGGACCAGGAAATGGACATGTGCCATAAGGCCCGACACTATTGCCCCAGCCTGCTCGCCGCCGATCTCGGCAAGCTGAATCATCGCCCGGCAGTGTATCTCACCCACCTCAAACCCGGCGCCGAGGAGCGTATCTACGCTCAATGCAAGGAACAGATCCGGGATTTTCCCATCCGCTGCCTGTTCGGCGGCGAATCAATCCAGTTATAATCGTCCTGTCCATGACCCCCTGCACCGTTCAGGGGCGCCTGCCTGTCTGCATCCATCAGTTCCTGATTTGGGGACGCTTTTGCCATGTTTGAGAATCTCACCGAACGTCTGACCGGAACCATCAAGCGCCTGCGCGGCCAGGGCCGGCTCACGGAAGACAACATCAAAGACACCCTGCGCGAAGTGCGCATGGCTTTGCTGGAAGCCGACGTGGCTCTGCCGGTAGTGCGTGATTTCGTGGAGCGGGTGCGTGAGCGTGCCATCGGCCAGGATGTGCTCCACAGCCTGTCGCCCGGACAGGCGTTGGTGAAGGTGGTCCATGACGAACTGGTCTCGATCATGGGCGAAGCCTGCGACGAGCTAGATCTAAACGTGGCGCCGCCGGCGGTTATCCTGATGGCCGGCCTGCAGGGTTCCGGCAAGACCACCAGCACCGCCAAGCTGGCCCGCTGGCTGGGCGAGCGGCGCAAGAAATCGGTAATGGTGGCCAGTTGCGACGTTTATCGGCCCGCCGCCATCGAACAGCTCAAGACCCTAGCCGGCGAGGTCGGCGCCCAGTTCTTCCCGAGCGACGCATCCCAGGATCCGGTGGAGATTGCCCGCAACGCCGTGGATCAGGCCCGCAAGCGGTTCGTGGATGTGGTCATCATCGACACCGCCGGGCGGCTGCACATCGACGCGCAGATGATGGACGAAATCCGGCGTCTGCACGATGCGCTGGAACCGGTGGAGACGCTGTTCGTGGTGGACAGCATGACCGGGCAGGATGCCGCCAATACGGCCCGTGCCTTCCACGACGCCCTGCCGCTGACCGGCGTGGTACTCACCAAAGCGGACGGCGACGCCCGCGGCGGTGCCGCCTTATCGATCCGCGCGATCACCGGCAAGCCCATCAAGTTCATCGGCGTGGGGGAAAAGACGGCGGCGCTGGAACCGTTCCACCCGGATCGGGTCGCCTCGCGCATTCTGGGTATGGGCGACGTGCTGAGCCTGGTGGAGGAGGCCCAGCAGAAGGTCGACCAGGATAAGGCCGCCAAGCTCGCCACCAAACTGAAGAAGGGCAAACGCTTCGACCTGGAGGATTTCCGGGATCAGATGGAGCAGATGATGGGCATGGGCGGTCTGGCGGGCCTTATGGACAAACTTCCGGGGGCCGCGGAGCTGCCCAAGGAGGTGCGCAACCAGGTCAACGATCGTGAGATCCACCGGATGGTGGCCATCGTGAATTCCATGACCCGGCAGGAGCGCCAGCACCCCGACCTGATCCGGGGATCCCGCAAGCGTCGCATCGCGGCCGGCTCCGGCACCCAGGTCCAGGACGTCAATCGTCTGCTCAAGCGGTTCACCCAGATGCAGAAAATGATGAAGAAGCTGTCCAAGGGCGGCATGAACAAGATGATGCGGGGACTGAAGGGTCGGCTACCCCAGGGCCTGCCGTTCTAGGGCCGGTCGCAGTCCTCTGGCATGCGTGCCAACGCTTCCGATGGGAACGTCCGCGAGACGCATCAAGGCCGGATTTCAGGCAATAAAAAGCGGCGGCCCAGGAGGTAACCGCCGCATTTGAAGTTGCGTGGCGAGAGCGGATGTTATGGTTTTGGTTGCTCCGCTCCGCCTGACGCATGGGGCCCTGCTAGGCTGTATCCAACCGCCGGGCGACTCCTCCGACCTCCTTGTTTTATTGTGGCACACCGCACCCTGGTGATTGTGGCTCCAGCTGGAGCAAGTGCCATGCCATTATGGCAGACTCCAAACAATTTCAGTGGGTTGCTGGATCTTTCAATGGGAAGAAGCGGCCGCCGCTCAGCCGGTTGTAAAGTTGTCCGACGACGGTATAAGTGACCTGAGTTCCACAAGCGATGGTTACCCAACTTACAAAACAGTGCCTTGAAGCGTCCGTTGCGGCGCAATCGGGAAAACCGGTGTGTAAGAAACCTCGACAAAAACGAAACATTTGGCGGCGTTGGGACGGGCCGGAGGCGTAACTCCCTGTTTATTGAAGGCCCGGGGAGTGCTCAACCACGTAAGCTTTGGCGACAGCACGAACTATGCTCCGATATGGCCGCAATGCGGGTGTTGGGCAGGCCTTCCATTCCGTGGAAAATTGCGTAAAATGCGCTGTTTATCCCGCGGCCCGGCGCCGATAGCCGCGGCGGCCGGACCAACAGCATGCATCAAGGATTCAAGCACTTATGGTAAGCATTCGATTGGCACGGGGCGGCGCCAAGAAGCGGCCCTTCTACCATATCGTGGTGACCGACAGCCGGAACCGGCGTGACGGCCGGTACGTGGAACGCATCGGCTTCTTCAATCCCATCGCCGCCGGAGGCGAGGTCGGGTTGCAGGTCGACCAGGAACGTGCCCGCTACTGGATGGATCAGGGTGCCCGGCCGTCTGAACGAGTGGCCAGCCTCCTCAAGCAGCAGCAGGCTCAGGCCGAAGGCTGAAGCGCCGCGGCACGGGCCACGCCGGCAAGCGGTGCGGCCCGCCATGAGTGAACCGCCGATGGTGAGCACGCCGAAGGACCTGGTGATTATCGGGCGGATTTCGGGGCTGTACGGTGTGCGCGGTTGGGTGCGTGTGTACTCGTATACGGCGCCGCGTGCCGCCATTCTCGATCTGACACCGTGGACCGTGCGTCGGGGAGACCGCTGGAGTCCATGGGCGCTGGCGGAAGGCCGAGAGCACGGCAAAGGCGTGGTGGCACGTCTGGAAGGAATCGAGGACCGCGATGCGGCTGCGCGGCTCATCGGCACGGATATCGCCGTGCAGCGCGATCAACTGCCGCGCCTCGGTCCGGAAGAGTACTACTGGTCGGACCTGGAAGGCCTGCGGGTGCGCACGGTGGATGGGCAGGACCTCGGAGTGGTGGATCACCTGTTCGAAACCGGGGCCAACGACGTCATCGTGGTGCGGGGCGAGCGGGAACGGCTCATACCCTTCGTCAAAGGGCAGGTGGTACGCCGTATCGACCTGAGCGGCGGCGAGATGGAGGTCGACTGGGACCCCGACTTCTGAGCCGAGACGCTATGCGTATAGACGTGGTTACGCTGTTCCCGGAGATGATTCGGGATCAGCTGCGGTACGGGGTCGTTAGCCGAGCCATGGAGCGGGGCCTGGTGGCGGTAACCACCTGGAATCCCCGCGATTATGCCCACGACCGACACCGGACCGTGGATGACAGGCCCTATGGCGGCGGACCGGGGATGGTGATGCGGGTCGAGCCGGTACGCGCCGCGATACGGGACGCGCGGCAGGCCGCCGAGCCGGCACCGGTGTCGTTCCTGACGCCTCAGGGCCGCCCGCTGGACCAGCAGATGGTGCGGGCCTTGGCCACACGCCCACGGTTGATACTGTTGGCCGGGCGCTACGAAGGCATCGACGAGCGGCTCGTCGACCTGGAAGTCGACGAGGAATGGTCCATCGGGGACTACGTGCTGAGCGGCGGCGAGCCGGCGGTATTGGTTCTGATCGACGCCGTCACCCGGTTGCTTCCGGGCGTGCTGGGAGACGAGAACTCGGCCGAGCAGGACTCGTTCATGGACGGGCTGCTGGATTGTCCGCACTACACGCGGCCCGAGGTGATCGATGGATTGGCGGTACCGCCGGTGCTGCTGGGCGGACACCACGCTGAAATCGAGCGCTGGCGACGTAAGCAGGCATTGGGACGCACCTGGTTGAGAAGGCCGGACCTGCTCGAACGGCTTACTCTGGACGGGGAACAGCAGACCTTGCTCGAGGAATTCATCCGCGAGCACGAGCACGAACAGCAACTGAATGCGAGCGAGTAGGGGATAGCGTCATGAGCAACATCATCGCAGAACTGGAAAAGGAACAGATGACCCGGGATGTGCCGGCGTTCGGCCCCGGCGACACGGTGGTCGTGGAAGTCAAGGTGAAGGAAGGCAACCGCGAACGCCTGCAGGCATTCGAAGGTGTGGTGATCGCCCGGCGTAACCGGGGGCTGAACTCCTCGTTCACCGTGCGCAAGATTTCCCACGGCGAAGGCGTGGAACGGGTGTTCCAGACTTACAGCCCGACAGTGGAGACCATCAAGGTCAAGCGTCGCGGCGACGTACGCCGTGCCAAGCTGTATTACCTGCGCGAACGCCAGGGCAAGTCGGCACGCATCAAAGAGAAGATCTGAGGCGCCGGCGCAACGCCGGCGCGCGGCAGACCCCAGGTGGTTTTGCAGGCGCATCGCTTTGACTTGCCGCTATCACGATGACAGGCGCCGCCCCGTGCGGCGCCTGTCTTTTTTTTGGCCGCCGGCGGCCCGCCGGACGTCGGCTCGTATCCGTGTTTGGTTCCTGGGCGCAGTGTTGTGCCTGTGCGGCGTGGCGCTCGCCGCACCGTCGGCACGGGCCGACGACAACGCCCTGCAAGCGGTCACCGCCCTGGCCCAGGCGGGGGCGCGGCAACTGGCACTGGAACGCATGGACCGGCTGCAGCCCGACCCGGGACGTGATCCTGTCGGCTGGATGAACTGGGAGCACGAGCGGCTCTACATCCTCCAAAACGAACAGAACTGGAGGGGCGTGGTGTCCCGGGTCGGTCATCTTCCGGCCGGGCTGCCCGCCGATTTCGTCCGCTGGGCCAGGACACAGGCCGCCGCCTCCGATCTGAAGCTGGGACGCGGACAGGACGCGCGTCGTTTGTTGCGGGCACTGATCTGGTCGCCCGGCGCGGCGGCCGATCCGGAAACCTTTGCGCTCTGGCGGCGCATGGTGATTCGCAGCTATCTGCTGGATGGCCGGGTGAACGACGCCCGTACCGCGTTGGCGCGTTACCGCCAGGACTATGGCGCACAGAACGGCGAGAGTCGCTTGCTGCAGGCCCGCGTCGCACTGCAGAGTGGTCATCCCGACGACGCTGTCCGACTGCTGGCAAATGCCGAAAGTCACGAAGCCCGGGCGCTGGATATTCTGGCTCGACTGCGCACCGCCAGCGCCGCTCCCGACAAACTCTATGCCCAGGCCGCCGGCCTAGCCGCCAAGGCCGCCAAGGACCCCCGGGGCGAGGCAGACCTTTGGGCGGCGGCAGCGGCTGCCGCCCGCGCGGCCGGTGACCGCGAACGGGTGATTACCGCCCTGGAGCACTGTCTGGCCGTCATGCCGGATGGCCCTGGCGATGCGCTATTGGAGCCGGATGCCGACGCGCTCTGGACGGCCTACCTGGACTACGGTCATTACCTCGGCAACGGCAAACAATTGCTGGTGGGCAAAGACGACCAGTGGTACTTCGCCGCGACCGATGCGCTGAAGGCCGACCCTGTAAAAGCCCGTGCCCTGTTCGCCGTACTGGCTTTCACCACCACCGATCCGGCGCGACGCAACGTCGCGCACGAGTACCTGGCATCCATGATCGCCAAGCTGCCCGATGGCAACCGCCTACTGGCCCGCCTATACCTGCATTCGAAACGCTTCCCAGGGCCGGACAGCCTGCCGTTGCCGGTGCGCTACCGTCTGGTGGACTACGCCCTGGGCCGCTCGGACCTGACCCTGGCGTCACGGCTCATGGCTGGCCTGGACCAGCCTCCGGCGGGTACCGACCCTCTGGACTGGCAGTTGCGTCGCGCCCGGGTGCTCATTCGAGCGAACCAGGCCGCCGCCGGTACCGCGCTGTTGGACCAGGTGCTTAAACAGCACCCCAGCCTGGACAAGAAGGCTCTGGACCGTTTCGTGCAGGTCATCTTCGATCTGCAGACCGTGGAGCGCCAGCGCGATGCCATCGGTCTGCTGGAGCGGCTGCTCACGCGCAAGCTGCCGCTGCAGCGTCGTCGCGAGCTGCTGTTCTGGACCGCCGACTCCTACAACGCCTTGCGCCGCTATAAGGAGGCGGGCGCTTTGTACCTGGAGTCCGCCATCGTGCAGAGCCCATTCGCCATGGACCCCTGGGCCCAGACAGCCCGCTACCACGCCGCCGGGGCGTTGGCCAAGGCGGGCTTCGACGGCGATGCACGCCGTCTGTATCAGGGCCTGCTCAACGCGACCCACGACCCCTCCCGACGTATGGTACTGCGCCATCAGATCGATCAGCTGCTGGACGCCCCGCAGGTGCCCGAGCCGGAGGGCGGCAAGCAAGGCGCATCCGAGTGAACGATAGGGCGGGCAGCGACGGCTATGCTGCCGTCGTGGACATGCCGTTCGGCAGGTTGGGAATCCGGTTCCAGGACGAGGCTCTGGTGGCCATCGATCATCTGGATCGGAGAACCACCCGTGTGCGTCGTCCTGACACGGTCCCGGCGCAGCGGCTGGTCGAGGAACTGCAAGGTTACCTGCGCGATCCCACGTCCGGTTTTTCCGTTGCTCTGGCTCCCCGTGGCACACCCTTTCAGCAGGCTGTCTGGCAGGCGCTGGGCACCATTGCGCCGGGTCGTGTGCTGACCTACGGCGAGCTTGCCACACGCGTCGGCAGCGCCCCACGTGCGGTGGGTCAGGCGTGCCGCCGCAATCCCATTCCGATCGTCGTGCCCTGTCACCGGGTGGTGGCGGCCTGCGGGGTCGGCGGCTACGCCGGACGGGTGGCGGGGCCTGCGTTGGAGGTCAAGCGCTGGCTGTTGGAGCACGAAGGAGCCCCGGTCTGACCGCTGCTGAGGAATACTTGCCGGCCTCGGGCGTCTGCCGCCGCTGCGGGGCCCGCAGCCCGTTGGCCCATCCTGCCCCGAAAGTCTGGATTTCCCAACGCGGGGCCCCGTTGGGCGGGGCTCCGGCCCCAGGCGCCTCAGGGTGACGGGCGCCGGCCGTGGGCCCTGGTGTTCCGACGGGGTCCGCCCCACCGCTCACGGAGGCCTTGAAAGGTTGCCCGGCAGCCCCCATTTGTGGGGCATCGTGTTCGCAACAGAGGTGAAAACAACAACATGACTGTGGCAGCCCACAAGGAGACTCTGGAGTTTCAGACCGAAGTCCGGCAGCTGCTGGACCTGATGATCCACTCCCTGTATTCGAACAAGGAGATCTTCCTGCGCGAGCTGGTCTCAAACGCGTCGGACGCCTGCGACAAATTGCGCTTCGAGGCGCTCACCGACGATGCCTTGTTCGAGAGCGATCCCGACCTGAAGATCCGGGTCGATTTCGATCCTGACCAGCGCACGGTGACGGTCACCGACAACGGCATCGGGATGAGTCGCGCGGAAGTGATGGAAAACATCGGTACCATCGCCCGTTCCGGAACCCGCAAGTTCTTCGAGGCGCTGACCGGCGACCAGGCCAAGGACGCGCGCCTGATCGGCCAGTTCGGCGTGGGTTTCTACTCGGCTTTTATCATTGCCGACAAAGTCACTCTGACCACCCGCCGCGCCGGTGCCGGCGCCGAGCACGGTGTGCGTTGGGAATCCGACGGCCAGGGGCGCTATACGCTGGAAACCTGCGACCGCCCGGAACGGGGTACCCAAGTGGTACTGCACCTGCGCGAAGGTCAGGACGAATTCCTCGACAGCTTCCGCCTGCGGTCCATCATCCACAAGTATTCCGATCACATCTCCCTGCCCATCCAGATGCCGTCCCAGGAGGAAGGCAAGTCTGGCGAATATGAGACCGTCAATCGGGCCACGGCGCTGTGGGCCCAGCCCAAGAAGGACATCAGCGACGACGAGTACAAGGCGTTCTACAAGCATGTCTCCCATGATTTCGAGGATCCCCTGGCATGGGCCCACAATCATGTGGAGGGCAGGCAGTCCTACACCACCCTGCTGTACCTTCCCGCACGGGCGCCGTTCGATCTCTGGGACCGCGATGGCCGGCACGGCGTCAAGTTGTATGTGCGGCGCGTGTTCATCATGGACGATGCCGAGCAGCTGATGCCCCACTACCTGCGTTTCGTGCGCGGGGTGGTCGACTCGGATGACCTGCCGCTCAACATTTCCCGCGAGATTCTGCAGCACAACCGCCTTATCGACACCATGCGGTCGGCTTCCGTGAAGCGGGTGCTGGATCTGCTGCACACCATGGCGGAGAAGGAGCCCGAGAAATACGCCGCCTTCTGGGGCGAGTTCGGTCGTGTGCTGAAGGAGGGGCCTGCGGAGGACTTCGCGAACCGCGAACGGATTGCGGGACTGTTGCGTTTTGCGTCCACCCACAGCGAGGGAGATGCTCAGGATGTGTCCCTCAGCGACTACGTAGGCCGCATGAAGCCCCAGCAGGACAAGATCTACTACATCACGGCGGACTCTCTTGCGGCGGCGCGTCACAGTCCTCACCTGGAGGTGTTTCGCAAGAACGGCGTGGAAGTGCTGCTGCTGCATGACCGAGTCGACGAGTGGATGGTCTCCCACCTCACCGAGTTCGAAGGCAAGTCCCTGGTGTCGGTCGCCAAGGGCGCGCTGGATCTCGGGGAGATCGAGGACGAGGAAAGCAAGAAGGAAGCGGAAAAGGCCCAGGACGAGTATAAGGACCTGCTCAACCGTATGCAGGAGGCGCTGGGCGACAAGGTCAAGGAGGTCCGTGTCAGCCACCGACTGACCGATTCGCCATCGTGCATTGTCCTCGAGGAGCACGACATGGCCATGCATCTGCAGCGGCTCCTGAAGGAAGCTGGCCACCAGGTGCCGGCCTCCAAACCCGTGTTGGAGATCAATATCGAACACCCGCTGGTGACGCGCCTCAGTGACGAGGCTGACGACACGCGCTTTGCGGATTGGTGCCATGTGTTGTTCGATCAGGCCATGTTGGCCGAGGGCGGCCAACTGGAGGACCCGGCGTCTTTCGTAGGTCGACTGAACGAGCTGCTGCTGCTGTTGAGCGGCCGTTAGGCGGGTCGCGCCCGCGGGTGGGTCAGATAATGCGCTGCTGCGAGGCTACGGACGTGATATATGCCTGATTCGGCAGCTGGCCCCACGGTGCGTATCGACAAGTGGCTGTGGGCGGCGCGGTTCTTCAAGACCCGTTCCCTGGCTGCGGAGGCGGTGTCGGGGGGCAAAGTGCATGTCAACGGGTCGAGGGTCAAGCCGGCCCGGATCGTAAAGATCGGCGATCGACTGAGCGTCCACAAGGGAAATGTCGCCTATGAGGTGGTGGTGGAGGGGCTGGCTGCCCGTCGCGGGCCTGCGAGCGCGGCCCGCGAGCTGTACAGCGAAACCGATGCCAGTGTCGCGGCCCGGGAGGCCCGACGGCGTCCGGAAGCGGCCAGCGCGCCACACCCGACCCATCGGCCCGACAAGAAGGCCCGCCGCCAGCTCGCGCGTGTGCGGCGCGGCGACTGACCCAGGGTTGTTCCCGTCGTGAGCCGCCCAGTCACGCCATTGGTCACCGTCGACATCATCATCGAGATGTGCGATCGCCGCGAGCGTCCGGTGGTGCTCATCCAGCGACGCAATCCACCGCTGGGCTGGGCCCTGCCCGGTGGTTTTGTGGATGTCGGCGAACGGCTGGAGCGCGCCGCGGTGCGCGAGGCCGGGGAGGAGACCAGCCTGCAGGTGCGTCTGCAGGGCCTGCTCGGCTGCTATTCTGATCCTGCCCGCGACCCTCGGGGGCACACGGTGAGTGTTGTCTATGTGGCTGAGGCGGAAGGGACACCGCAGGCGCACGATGACGCCCGTTCCCTGGAGTTGTTCGATCCGCAGCGCCCGCCGCCGCTGGTCTTCGATCATCGATTGATTCTGGACGACTACCTGCGTTTCCGCAGTAGCGGCGTTACCGCACCCCTGCGTTTCTGACCGCCTTGTCGCTGACGATCAGCGGGGTTCTGTCTACGTTGGCGAAGCCGCGGATGGTTTCCACCAGGCCGGCTGCCGTGCCGACCGGACCGGCAGCCCGCGCGTCGTCGGCATCGTCCATGATGCGGTAGGTGGAGTGCAGGACCACGGGTGTTCCCGGGCAACCGGTCCGCACTACCGAAATGGCCCGACCCTCGGGATCGTCGGGAAGATCGGGGTTGACCAGCACCAGATCGAATGCGTCACCGGCCAGTCGGTGCCGCAATTCGGCAAGCGTTCGGGCCTGGGTCAGCTCGGCGCAATCCTCGAGACTGCGGGCGGTCAATTCCGCGGCGTAGGCATCGGTCTGTACCTGCAGAATGCGGGGATGAAACGCCGGCATCGTCTGCACGGCGGTCTTGACCGCAAAGATCAGTCGTGCCTGCTCGCTTGCGGTGTCCAGCCAGTCGGCCGTGTGGCCGAGAGGCAATGCCAGTCCCTGTCGACGGGCCAGGCCCCGAATGCTGAGCCCCAGCACCGGCAGGCGATGCCCCGTGCTGCGCAGCTCGTGCATGAAGGAAATGCCGTCCTGATCCGGCAGCAGCAGATTCAAGGTCAGGGCGTCGTACTCGTAGCGGTCGAGCCATTGCCGAGCCCGCCTCACGCTGTGGGCCCAGTCATAGGTGATGCCGGCCCGTTCCAGCCAACGTCCGAGATGGGCGGCAATGTTCTGGTCGCCATCGCAGACCAGGATATGGGGACGAGCCCAGGTGGCGCTGGTGCCCAAGCGATGCTCCTTTGTTGTTGCTATGGCCATAGGTCTCAGCACAGCGGCCACGTCGTCAATCTCCGCGGCCTGTGTGCAACCTATCGACCGACAGGGGCATATGTTTAGGGACGTTCGGGTCGAGAACCGGCCGGTACCGGTGCTGCTGTGCATTTTAGGAGCGTTCTGAGTAACATAGGCAAAACCCCGTGCCGGGCTGCGGCACGGACCTTATTTTCGCGACTTTTTTACCGGAGCCGGCATGCGTCCATCCCATTTGTCCACCATCCTAGAACGGGAATTCCTCAGCGCGCGGGAAGGCCAGCACACGCCGGTCATGCTCTGGGGGCCGCCGGGTGTGGGCAAGTCCCAGATCGTGGCCCAAGTCGGCGAGCGCCATGAGGTTCCGGTCATCGACGTGCGCCTGTCGCAAATGGAGCCATCCGATCTGCGCGGCATCCCGTTCCGCGTCGGCGAGCATGTGGAGTGGGCCATTCCCGCCATGCTCCCCGACCGCGACCGCCATGGCGAATACGGCATCCTGTTTCTGGACGAAATCACATCCGCCCCGCCCAGCGTGTCCGCGGCGGCCTACCAGCTGATCCTGGACCGGCGGCTGGGCGCCTACCGGGTGCCCGATGGCTGGGCGATTTTCGCCGCCGGCAACCGGCAGGGAGATCGGGGGGTGACGTATACCATGCCGGCGCCGCTGGCCAACCGGTTCTCCCACTTCGAAGTGGATGCCAATCTGGACGATTGGGTGGCATGGGGCTACCGGTCGGGTATCGACGAGCGGGTCATCGCCTTCCTTCGCTTCCGGCCGGAGCTGCTGTTCGATTTCGATGCCGCCCACAATCCGGTCGCCTTCCCGTCGCCCAGGTCCTGGGAGTTCGCCCACCGCGCCCTGCAGAAATTCAGCAACGACGCCGGGCTGTTGAGCGAGGCGCTGCAAGCCTGTGTGGGACCGGCGGCGGGGGTCGAACTGGCCGCGTTCGTGGAGAACCTGGAGCGCATGCCCGATATCGACGCCATCCTGCGCGGCGAACCGGTACCGGTGCCCGATGAGACCGATCTTCAATATGCCGTCGCGACCGCGCTGGTGGGTCGGGCCCTGCACGCAAAAGGCGCAGACGACGCCCAGGCCGTACTCGGCAACATAATCGAATACGCGGCCGCTTTCCCGCAGCGGGAAATGGGTGTCATGATGGTTTCGGACATGCACCGTGCGATCGGTCGGCCGCTGTTCCAGGTACCGCAGTTCTCGCAGTGGGCCAAGTCCGTCGCCGACGTCATGTTGTTCGATGCCTGAGCAACGGTGACAGAGGTCGGGTGATGGCTGACGACGAGGTCCAGACCAAGTTAAGTGCGGCGCGTGCGCGCTTGATCCTGGATAAGCCGTTTCTGGGGGCTCTGGTGCTGCGGTTGCCGTTGCGGCCCGCCGACGCCCGTTGGTGTCCGACCACCGCCACCGATGCCCGTACTCTTTTCTACAATCCCGACTACGTGCAGTCCCTGAGCGTGGAGCAGACCCAGTTCATGCTCGCCCACGAGGCGCTGCACTGCGCGCTCTCGCACTTCGCCCGCCGCGAACACCGGGTACGCCAGCGCTGGGACGTGGCATGCGATCTGGCTGTCAATCCCCTGCTTCTCAAGGACGGCCTGAAGTCGCCCCCGGGCGCCCTGGTGCGGGACGGCTTTTCGGAAATGAGCGCCGAGGAGATTTACCCGTTCATCGAGGAGAATCCTGACGAACAGCCCCTGGACGGCCACCTCTACGATGCCGACGACAGCGGCAGTGAGGGCGAATCAAAGCCCCAGGATGGGACGCCCCAGGATACGCAGCCCGATGGGGCCGAAGACGGCGAGTCGGGAGCGGCTCCCCGGCCCGCGCCGCTCGGCGAGAGCGAAAGGGAGCGTCTGGCGGCCCAGTGGCGACAACGGCTGGCCGGGGCGGCGCAGGAAGCGAGACGGGCGGGCAAGCTGAGCGGTGCCATGGAGCGGATGGTCAACCGTCTGCTGCGGCCCCAGCTTTCGTGGCGCGCCCTGCTGGCACGCTATCTGACCGGTGTTGCCAGAGACGACTACAACTACACGCGGCCGGCGCGGCGGGAGGGTGATGCGATCCTGCCCAGCCTGCGCAGCAGCCAAGTGGATGTTACGGTGGTTGTGGATACCAGTGGGTCGGTCACTCCCGAGGAAATGAACGACTTCATTGCCGAGGTCAATGGCCTGAAGGCGCAGATGCGGGCGCGTGTCACGCTCCATGCCTGTGATACCGAACTGGCGCCGGACGGCCCATGGTCCTTCGAACCCTGGGAGGAATTCCGCCTGCCGCGTGCATTGCGCGGGGGTGGCGGCACCCGATTCACGCCGGTCTTCGACTGGGTGGAGCGCCAGGACATGCGCCCCGATGTGCTGGTTTACTTCACCGATGCCCACGGTGAATTTCCGAAAACGGAGCCCAGCTATCCGGTGGTCTGGTTGGTCAAGGGCAAGGGCGCCGTGCCTTGGGGCGAAAGAGTCCAATTGAATTGACTGCTTCCATGCCTGCTCCCGGCTGTGTTGGGTCTGAGCAACAGCTGTCGTCTATTCCCATCGCCCTTGTTTATCCACGTTGATCCCGAGACGATTGCGGGCACGATGGCGTCCGATGCCGGTTCGAATCTGGGCCGCGCCATAGCAATATAGACGCGCGAACTATTGTCCGGAGCGGCATGGACGAAGCTGGCTCCGGCGGCGGCTACGACCTCGTACCTGAGTCATGAGCGTTGCCTTTTCACACCCATCGGCGACTCCCAGAGCGGATCGCATTCTCGATTGTTGCGTATTCGCTGCATCGGCGGCGCAGTAAAAATCGAAGTGTGTGAACTACTTCCTTTACCTCTCTAAAGCAGATCGCTAGACTCGCCCATGGAACAGCGAGTATAACGTTACGTAGACCTCACCCTGTGCCAGATCCGAGGGTGCGGGTAAGTACCACCATAATAACTCTGGCGGACAACGGGTGGAGCGGGACAGCGGCATCTCTGGATCGGGTCGCGTTTCGAGCTTGGATTCGAGTGTTTTGGATGGGGCGTCGTGTTCATGACCGCTCAGGGTCTGGGTTGCGCCTCGCAACCGCTCAACCGGACCGTTTATACCCGGTCGTGCCGGGGGGGATGGAATGATGCAGCAAGCCACTGATCGCCTCTCGTCCTGCGGGGAGATCCAGCGCCGTATCGCGCAAGTCTACGAACTGCCGGCGATGCCGGAGATGGCACAACACATTCTTGCGTTGCGCAGCAATCCGAACGCTTCCGCCACCGACCTGGCCAACGTGGTGCAGTTCGACCCCAGTCTTTCCGCCCAGATCGTGCATTACGCGATGTCGCCGTTTTTCGGTTATCGAGGCGCAGTGGATTCCCTCCATGACGCGATTGCGCGGGTGCTGGGGTTCGACATGGTCTTGAATATGGCCCTCGGATTGGCTACCAGCAAATCGTTTCGCAATCCCATGGATGGGCCGCTGGGGCTCCATGCGTTCTGGAGGCACGCCGTGTACAGCGCGGCACTGGTGCAGGCCATCGCCGCTGTGGTACCGCGGGAGCGGCGCCCCAAACCCGGAATGGCCTACCTGGCGGGGCTGCTGCATAACTTCGGATTTCTGTTGCTGGGCCATTTGTTTCCGCCGGAATTTCAGTTGCTGAACAAACTGGTGGCCGCCAATCCAGACACGCCGGTCACGGACCTGGAAAAGCGTGTGCTGGGGATGGGTCAGGCGCGCCAGTGCCTGGACATGGGGCATGCCCAAGTGGGGGGTTGGCTGATGGACCACTGGCACATGCCCGAAGAGGTGACGATTACCCTCAAGGAACACCACAATCCCAACTACGCGGGCGATCACGCCGTCTATCCTCAATTGGTACTGGTGGCGACCCACCTTCTGAAGCGCTATGAGATCGGTGACGCGGCGGACGGGGAACTCCCCCACGCCGCCATGGATGCGCTGGGCATCGAGGAAGCCCAGGCTGGGGAGATTGTGGAACGCCTGGTGCAGAACGCCTCCTACCTCGACGCCATGGCGCGTCAGCTTGCGCCTCTGTAGGACCGCCCATCAGCCGGTGTCCCAACCGGCATATAAACCCGCTCCATTGGCCCATTTATTCTGTTGACTGGCCGCAATCTCCGGTCTGGGAGATAATTGTTTGTCTTTATCAATGGTTATCGAGCCACCAGGAGATCAGATCGATGCGACTCATTCTGTTGGGCGGACCGGGCGCCGGCAAGGGCACCCAGGCCAATTTCATCAAGGACAAGTACGGAATTCCCCAGATTTCCACGGGTGACATGTTGCGCGCCGCCGTCAAGGCTGGCACTGCGCTGGGTCTGGAAGCGAAGAAGATCATGGATGCGGGTGGGCTCGTTTCGGACGACATCATTCTCGGTCTGGTCAAGGAGCGTATTCAGGAGCCGGATTGTGCCAACGGCTTCCTGCTGGATGGATTCCCGCGCACCATTCCGCAGGCCGACGGTCTCAAGCAGGAGGGTGTCGCCATTGATTCCGTGGTGGAGATCGCCGTGGACGACGACGAGATCATCAAGCGCATGAGCGGGCGGCGCGTCCATCCCGCTTCCGGCCGCACCTATCACGTCGTCTTCAATCCCCCTAAGGAGGAAGGCAAGGACGATGTGACCGGCGAGCCCCTTATTCAGCGCGACGATGATCAGGAAGAAACCGTGCGCAAGCGTTTGGCGGTCTATCACGAACAGACCGAACCGCTTATCGAGTATTACAGCAAATGGGCGGACAGCGGCGACGATGCTGCGCCGAAATATGTAAAGGTTTCCGGCATCGGCAAGGTGGAGGAAATCCGCGATCGAATCTTTTCGGCCCTTGGTTGAGGCCGGTTCGCTGGGTCGGGTGTAACACCCGACCCGGCGCTTGTTTCCAGGCGTCAAGAATGTGACTCCAAGAGCTCCGACGGAGGCCTAATCCCTGTAAGCACGAACGCCTCGGCTTGTAGGGAGTTGGCTCTATGCTTTGTAAGCTATATCCTACAAATGAAGCTATGCTATCCGGGTCCGTCGAGATCGATCCGAACAGAAAATTTATAACTCGTTGTATATTAATTGCGAATTGACTCGTCGACCCTGCTGGGTGGACTTCTCTCCGGGTACCGCTTCTCCTAACCGCCTTGGGGTTCAAGCTCCGTTTAGGTGGGTTTAACCAGGCCAAGGCCAATTGTTCTTTCGTGGATTCCGGGGTACCTTGGCCCTGCAATTCCGCTGCTGCGCTGCGGACTTGAGCGAGCATGGTCGACGGGGGATCTGCCCGCAACGCTCCGGTTGGTGCGATGAACGGCGGACTACGGCAGGGCGACCGGCTCGGCGATAGAAAAACCGACAACCTTAAGAGAATAACTAGAACTCTGGGCGGAATATGTGCCCGCCTTTTGCGAACAGGGAAGCGTTCGCGGGAGCTTCTTCAGACTTATGGCGAGTGGCAACGAATCAGCTTCCTTTGACGGCAGCGCGGTCCGCAAGGTATTGCGCATGCTGGAAGCCCTGCGCCACACCGAATCCGGCAGCGTCATCTACCGTCAGGTGGAGCGTATGCTCGATGAGGTGGTGGGCGGCCACCGGCAACTCGAACAGGCCTACGTAGACCTCATCGACCTGCTGCTGGACGCCTTTTGTCGTCAACTGCCCGTCGGCTCTCCGCTGCAGGTTCAGGTGAAGCTGCTGCAGGCCCGGCTGGAACCGCCTCTGACCCTCTCCGATCTTGCCGCGCTTCGTTCCTACGTGGAGGTCTATGGCGACCAACTGCGTCAGGTCGACAGCAACCTGCTGGAGGAAGCGGTAGCCCCGCTGCTGCAGTCTTTCGGCATCAGTGCCGAGGTACAGCGCGGCGGACGTGCCCCCGAACCCGTCGCGCCTGTCCCGCCGCCGGCGGCCGTAACTGCGGAGCCCGCGGAACCGGAAGTCCCCGAGGCGCCGTCTGCAGAGGTTGCCTCTTCCGCCGCCCGGCCCGAGCAAGGCGTAGAAGCAACCGAAGCCGTCCAGGTTCCACCGGCGTCGATGCCCCAGGCCGAGCCTGCGCCCGCGCCTGCCGAGGAGACGGTCCAAGCTGGCGCCGAGGCTGCGAAACCCCGCGGCGATAACAAGGTCGCCTCCGTTTATCGCACCCACCTGGATGCCAAGCAGCGGGATATTCAGAAACTGCAGGCCACTCTTGCCCAACAGGTGCTGGAGACCATTACCCAGAACGAGGAGTTCGGGGTGCTTCTCGAAGTGGTCCTGAGCGAGTTGCGTCAGGCCGGCGAGATCACCGAACTCGAGAACCTGCGCTGGACCCTCATTCGTGAAATCGAAAAGCTGGTACACGCTCACCACAGTCTGGCGGACAAGCTCGACAGCACCCACCAGTACCTGCAGATCATCGAATCGGACAGCCGCCAGCTCAGTGACGAGTTGACCCGCGTACGCCTGCTGAGCCTGACTGACGAATTGACGGGGCTGCCGAATCGGCGTGCTTTTCTGCGTCGCCTCGAGGACGAGGTGGCCCGTGTGCAGCGCTACGGATTCCCCCTCTCGCTTGCGTTGATTGACCTGGATAAGTTCAAGGACGTCAACGATAAATACGGCCACGCCGGCGGCGACGAGGTGCTGCGCGTCTATTCGCGGAACGTACTGTCCATTTTCCGCCATCATGACCTGGTGGCACGCTATGGCGGCGAGGAATTCGCGGTACTGCTGCCAAACACCGACAATGAAGGCGCCGTGCGGGCGCTCACCAAGGTCAAGAAGCGGGCCACGGAGACACGCTGGCAGTACGACGGTACCGTACTGCCCGTGCCCACGTTTTCCGCCGGGTTGGCGTTGTACAAACCCGGCGAAACCTCCAGCGCATTCGTGGACCGGGCCGATAAGGCGCTTTATCGGGCCAAGCGGCTGGGGCGCAACCGCATTGAGCTGGATATGACCTACATGCCTGATGCCGAACCCGAAACGCGTGAACAGCGTGACGCGGACACCAGTCCTAAAGAATCCTGACCCCCCCCGCAGTCTTGACCGCCTTGGGCGGACGCAGAGGGCTACGTGCCCCATCCTTCAGCCTGCCCATACAGTGTCTGGCCGGACTGGCGCCCCGTGCTACCCTTGTGTGGAACTCCAGGGGCGGCGGTATAATGGTTTTCAATCGTACGCCATTCAAGGAACGGCAACCGGGAGACGTTGTGTGCCTACAGTCGAATTGACCAAACAGAACTTCGAAGAGATAGTGACCGGAAACGATTTTGTGCTGGTGGATTTCTGGGCGCCTTGGTGTGGTCCGTGCCGCAGCTTCGCGCCCATTTACGAGGCCGCTTCCGAAAAGCACGACGATATCGTGTTCGCCAAGGTCAACACCGAAGACGAACAGGAACTCGCCGCTCATTTTCAGATTCGCTCCATCCCCACCCTTATGATGTTCCGCGAGAAAATCATCATCTTTTCCCAGCCGGGCATGCTGCCCGCTTCGGCCCTGGAAGATATTATCGGCAAAGCGCGCGAACTGGACATGGATGCCGTCCGCAAGGAAATTGCCGAGCAGCAGCAGGGCGGAGCTTCCCAGTCCTGAGTGTCGGCTTGCCCGCGGGCCGGCCGGGCAGGTCCCGGCCGGCTCTCAGTCGAACACGAGCTTGGCAACCTCGTTGTAGCGACTGACGAAGTGCACATCCAGCCCATCCCGGACATGCTCCGGCAGTTCGTCGAAATCCCGCTTGTTCGCAGCCGGTAGGATCAGTTCACCGATGCGGTTGCGCTTGGCCGCAATGACCTTTTCCCGTATGCCTCCGACCGGTAGTACCTGTCCGGTGAGGGTAAGCTCGCCCGTCATGGCCAGCGAACGCCCGATGCGTTGATTGCGCGCCAGGGAGAGCAGGGCCGTGGCCATGGTGATGCCTGCGCTGGGACCGTCCTTCGGCGTCGCGCCTTCCGGCACGTGCAGGTGCACGAACGCCCGGTCGAAGAAGGCGGGGTCGCCCTGGAAGGATTTCAGGTGGGAGGAGACATAGCTGTAGGCGATGTCCGCTGATTCACGCATTACGTCGCCGAGCTTGCCGGTGAGCTTGAAGCCCCGGTTGATCGTGTGCACCCGGGTCGCCTCGATGTTCAGCGTGGCCCCACCCAGCGGCGTCCAGGCCAGCCCCGTCACCACACCGATACCGGTGAATGGTTTCTCTCGTTCGAACAGGGGCTTGCCCAGGTAGTGCTCGACGGTCTTCGCCGACACCCGCAGTCGCGGGACCTTGTTTTTGACGAATTCCACCGCGGCCTTACGGATAATCCGGTCAAGTCGCTTTTCCAGGTTCCGCACGCCGGCCTCGCGGGCATAGCCTTCGATGATCGCGCGCAGCGCCGCATCGCTGATCTGAAGTCTGCCTTTGGGTATATTGGCGCGTTCCAGCAGTTTGGGCCATAAGTGGTTGCGGGCGATCTGCATCTTTTCCGCGGTGATGTAGCCGGACAGATGAATGATTTCCATACGGTCCAGCAGCGGGCCCGGTATGGTATCGAGTTGGTTGGCCGTGCAGATGAACAGCACTTTGGACAAGTCGAAGCGCACGTCCAGATAGTGGTCGAGAAAGTCGGCGTTCTGCTCGGGGTCCAGGACCTCCAGCAATGCGGACGCCGGGTCGCCCATGAAGGAGGCACCGATCTTGTCGACTTCATCCAACATGATGACCGGATTGGCAACCCCTACTTCCTTGATGGCTTGGATGAACTTTCCGGGCATGGCACCGATATAGGTGCGCCTGTGACCCTTGATCTCCGCTTCATCCCGCATGCCGCCGAGGCTGAAGCGGTAGAACTTGCGGCCCAGCGCATCGGCGACCGAGTGGCCGATGGAGGTCTTGCCGACACCGGGCGGGCCGACCAGTAGTACGATGGAGCCGCCGACCGTGCCTTTGAGACTGCCCACCGCGAGGAATTCGATGATGCGGTCTTTGACGTCGTCGAGGCCGTCGTGGTCCCGATCCAGCACCTTGCGAGCGTGATCCAGGTCCAGCTTGTCGGACGAGTATCGACCCCAAGGCAACGCCGTGGTCCAATCCAGGTAGTTGCGGGTCACCGAATATTCGGGTGACCCGGATTCCAATACCCCCAGCTTCTGCATTTCGTCGTCAATGCGCTCTCGCGCCGCCGCGGGTACCTCCTTGTCCTGCAACCGCTCGCGAAACCGTTCCAGATCCGCGGTACGGTCATCCTTGGCAATGCCCAGTTCCTGCTGGATGGCCTTGAGCTGTTCGCGCAGGAAGAACTTGCGCTGCTGTTCGGACATCTTCTCCTCGACCTGCGCCCGGATCTGGGCTTGCAGGCGAGCCACCTCGAGTTCCTTCTTGATCAGCACCAGCACCTTCTCCATGCGCCTGAGCACGGATATGGTTTCCAGAATCTCTTGCAGTTCCTCGCGGGACGCGGTGGTGAGGCTGGCGGCGAAATCCGCCAGCGCGGAAGGCTCGCTGGGTTTGAAGCGGTTGAGAAAGTACTTCAGCTCTTCGCTGTACAGAGGATTGAGCGGCACCAGTTCCTTGAGCGTATTGATGATAGCGATGCCATAGGCGCGCAGCTGATCGGTGTCTTCCAGAACTTCGTCCGGATATTCCACCCGTACCAGATAGGGAGGCTCCTTGGACAGCCAGCGTACGATCCGGAAGCGTTGTACGCCCTCGGCGACGAACTGCAGCTTTCCGGAGGAACGCAGCGGATGATGGATACGCACCACCGTGCCGACGGCGTGGAAGTCCTCAGGCCCCGGCCGCTTGCCGTTGGGCTTCTTGATCATGGCCAGTCCCACCAGGCGGTGGGCGGTATCTCCCACCGCTTCCACGGTGCTGACCCAGGGGTCGTCCTCCAGCAGGACCGGCACGGTCTGGGCGGGAAAGAACGGGCGCTCGCCTACCGGCAGCACGTGGAGGGTGGTGGGAAGAATTTCCGACGGAACGGCCAGTTCGGAGCCGGTCGGCTGGTCGTCTTCCGCGATGACTTCGGCGTCGATTTCTTCGTTCATGGCTTCTTTTTGACGGTCGTTGGTCGGCGATAGGCGCAGCCGCCGCCGGCCGCGGCGGCCGATGGCGTCGCCGGGTGGGCGGTGCCTACCGGCAGATGTGGGGGCGCCGCGTGGGAATTCAATGGGGCGAGCGATCCAGCTCGGCCGCCATCTCGAGCAGCGCCGCGGAAATGTCGGCCCGGTAGGGCGGGGCAGCCGGATCCAGGCTGCGCAGTGCCGGGGGCAGGCGTTCGAGCTGGCTGGCGGCGTAGGCCCTGGACCGTTCCAGGTCCGGCGACGAAGGTGTTCGCCGGCCATCCCGCATACAGGACTTCAGCAGCGGCTCGCCGGAGTGGGTTTCCGCCTCCGCCGCCACCAGATCCCGCTGAATACGGCCGTCCGGCCCGTACCAACGGTATACCTGCTTGCGCCCGGGCAGTGTTGCCTTGCCCTCCGAACACTTGCGCCGCGGTTTGCCCGCGTATTCCTGGAGCTTGTAGGCGCAGTCCAGATAGGGAGCGTCGTTGGAGGTATCCAGCCGCGTTCCCACGCCGAAACCGTCCACCGGTGCGCCTGCTTCCAGCAGATCCCGCAGGGTGAATTCGTCCATGTTGCCGCTGCTGAAGATCTGCATCCCCTGCAGGCCGTTGTCGTCCAGTATCTTTCGCACCGCCCGGGCGTGGGCGCCCAGGTCGCCGCTGTCAAGACGCACGCCGCGCGGCTCGATGCCCGCCGCGCGCAGGCGCCGTACCAAGGGCGGCAGTCGGCCGGCGGCCGCCTCGGTGTCGTAGGTGTCGATGAGGAAAGTGCCTCCCGAAGGATTGGTGTGCACGAAATGCTCGAAGGCGGTGAGCTCGTCGTCGTGGGCTTCCACGAACGAGTGCGCCATGGTGCCGTACAGAGGGATGCCGAAACGTCGGCCTGCCGCCACTGTCGCCGTGCCGTCCATGCCGGCCAGATACCCTGCGCGGGCCGCCAGCAGTGCCGCCTCGGCCCCGTGGGCCCGGCGCATGCCGAAGTCCACCAGCAGCTTGCCCGGTGCCGTCAGCCTACAGCGGGCCGCTTTGGAAGCGACCAGGGTCTGGAAATGGAGGAGGTTGATGATCCGGCTCTCCACCAATTGGGCTTCGGGCATGGGTGCCGTTACTCGCAGAATCGGCTCGTTTGGAAAGAAAACCGTGCCCTCGGCCATGGCGTGTACGTCGCCCGTGAAGCGCAGCGTCTCGAGACGGTCGATGAAGGTCCGACTGAAGCGCTTCGTCGAGCTGAGCCATTCCAGCTCGTCCGCGTCGAAATGCAGGTCTTCCAGAAATTCGACAACCTGCTCCAGGCCGGCAGCTACCAGGAAATTGCGCTGTGGCGGCAGGTCGCGTACGAAGAATTCGAATACGGCCGTTTCTTCCATGCTCCAGTCGTAATAGGCCTGCAGCATGGCGAGTTGGTAGAGGTCCGTAAGAAGGGGTGATGCGGTCAATCTCATGCTGTCAGTGTAGACGTCGGGATTCGCGCTGTCCTACGGGCGCCGCCGATGGGGTACGAACGGGCGGCGGCCACCGTCCGTCAGCTGCGGCTGCTTGGCGGTCTGCGATCGTCCCCAGGCCGGCCGGCGGTGCGGACCCCTGGCCCGCGGCGGCGCGACGTGCACGAGCCGGCTGTCAGACGAGACCCTCGAAGGGTTGCACTTCCACCGGCTCGCCCGCTTCCGCCCCGCTGGATTCGCCGGGCAGGATGATGAAGCAGTTGGCGCGGCTCATGGAACTGAGCACATGGGATCCCTGCAGACCGGTGGTGCTGACCACCAGCGCGCCGTCGCGATCATGCTGCAGGCAGCCGCGCTGGAATTCCGTGCGTCCCGGGACCTTGCGCAGGGCGGTGGCGCAGGGCACCCGCACGGTGATAGGCGCGGCACCGCGTTCGCCCATCATCTCGCGCAGGGCCGGCTGGACGAACTGGTAAAAGGTGACCATGACCGACACCGGGTTTCCCGGCAGCCCGAAGAACGCGGCGTCGCCCACACGTCCGAAGGCCAGGGGCTTGCCGGGCTTCATGGCGATCTTCCAGAATCCCACCGCGCCCAGCGTGTCCAGTGTTTCCTTGACGTAGTCGGCCTCGCCCACCGACACGCCGCCTGAGGTGATCACTGCATCGGCGCAACGGGATGCCTCGAGAAAGGCTTCGCGGACCGCTTCGCGCTCGTCGCGTATCACCCCCATGTCGATGACTTCCACGCCCAACCGCGTCAGCATGCCGTGCAGAGTGTAGCGGTTGCTGTCATAGATCTGGCCTTCGCCCAGAGGCTCGCCGATGGAACGCAGCTCGTCGCCGGTGGAGAAGAAGGCGACCCGGAGACGCCGGGACACGCGGACCTCCCCGATTCCCAGGGATGCGATCAGGCCGAGGTCCGCGGGCAGCAGACGACTGCCCGCTTCCAGCACGGCCTGCCCGGCTGCCATGTCCTCGCCGGCTTGGCGCACGTGTTGACCCTGCTGATGGCCTGCCTGGATGCAAATCCGGTCACCGTCCCGTTCGGCGTGTTCCTGCATGATGACGGTGTCGGTCCCGTCGGGCATCTTGCCGCCGGTCATTATCCGTACGCACTCGCCTTTGCCGACGAGTTCGCCGAAAGGCTCGCCGGCGAAGGCAGTGCCGACCACCGCCAATTGCACATCGCCGTGCGCGGGCAGATCCTGACCGCGCACGGCATAGCCGTCCATCGCCGAGTTGGTATACGGGGGTACGTCGATGGTGGAGATGACGGGCTGGGCGAGAACACGCCCGAGGGCCGCCCTCAAATGAACCTGCTCCTCGCCCCGCACCGGCTTCACCTGGGAGGCAATGCGCTCGCGCGCTTCGCTCACCTGCAGCAGACCCGATATGCTTTCCGCGCAGCAGTCGGGCGCAGTACTGTTGTTGTCAGTCATGTTGTCCACCTTGCTTGCGAGGGGTTGAGTCGGTTGCTCGTTCGGAACTTAAATAGTCGATGACGAAGTCCGCAATGGCGGCAAGATCGTTAAGGTCCAGTACGGGCAATTCGGTGTCCACGCCGGTATCGGTTGCCACCGCTATGATGGAGCTGTCACCGGGGAACAGAAGTGGTTTGCGGCGCGCAGCACGGTGCAGCTCGATCTTCGGGAAATGCAGGTGCTTGAAGCCTTCCACCAGTACAACGTCGAGCCCGGAACCGTCGAAGTGACGCAGCAGTTCGTCCAGCCGTGGCTCTTCGCTCGCAGCTCGCTCCACCATCAGTGCCAGGCGTTGTCGCGAAGCGACCAGTACCTGCTCGGCGCCCGCCTTGCGTAACTCATAGCTGTCCTTTCCCGGAGTGTCCACGTCGAAGCCGTGATGGGCGTGTTTGATCATGCCGATGCGCAGGCCGCGCTCGCGCAGCAGCGGCAACAGGCGGGTGAGAAGAGTGGTCTTTCCAGTGCCGCTCCAGGCCGCAAAGCCCAGCACCGGCGGACGCGCGCACGGTTCGCTCATCAGGCCGCTACCAGCTGTCCTTCCAACCAGGCCCGATCGGCCGGCGTGTTCATGTTGAAAAACCACTGGCGGTGAGCGCTGAGATCCACCGCTGTCGGGTGCAGGGATTCGAACCAGTCCATGACCCGGCGACCTCCCACGTCCAGAAACTCCCGCAGGGAATGCGCCAGCGAGCGATGCAGCAGGGCGAACATCGGCTGCAGGCGTTGGCCGTCCCAGGCGAGGCAGGCACCGCAGTCGCCTCTCGGCAGAGCCGTCGCCATGATGTCCACGAAATCGGGATGCAGCAAGGGGGCGTCGCACGGCAGCGTCAGCAGATAGTCCGAACCGGCGGCGTCCAAAGCGCTGAGAATCCCCGCGAGCGGACCCTGATAGCCGCTACGGGTGTCGCCGACCACTGCTGCCTTGTAGCGTCGGTAGCGTGCCTGGTTGCGGTTTGCGCTGATGAGCAGGGTGCGGACCCGGTCCGATACCGCATCGATGGCGTATTCGATGGCCGCGCGACCGGCAACCGGGATCAGCCCTTTGTCCCGTCCACCCATGCGTTGTCCACGGCCGCCGGCAAGGATGACAGCGGTGATGGATTCACGGGCGATGATCGGTGCGTGCTGCATGGACGAAAGAAGCCGAGCTTTCCGCCGGCTCCGAGTGACCGCTGCGGGAATTGCAGTGTAGCATAGGGTATTGATAGCGAACCTTCCCTGCAGCGCAGTCGCCCCGGGCCGCGCGAGGAGACCGGAGAGCGGCGATGACCCATTATGCGCGTATCCTGACAGGCTTATTGGTGCTGCTTCTTTGCGTAGACGTTGCCCACGCGGCAGGGCAGACTTCAGCCAGCCACTACGACAGGATTCATTTCCAGGCCCGCAGCTCCATGGCGGTGAGCAATGACACCATGCAGGCCGTGCTGGTCGTGCACGGGCAGGACAGGAATCCGGCCCGCCTGGCCGACGACATCAACGGCACCATGCAATGGGCCCTGGAACAGGCCCGCAAGCACCCGGACGTGAAGGCCCAGAGCGAAGGCTACCGGATCGTGCCCGTCTACCACCAGCAGGTGCAGCAAGGCTGGCGTGGTAGCCAGGGGCTGGCACTGGAAAGCGCCCACTTCAAGGACCTTGCCGCTCTGATAGGCGAGCTGCAGACCCGTCTCCGGGTCCAGTCAATCGACTTCAGTGTCTCACCCCAGCGCCGGCGGGAGGTGGAAAACAGACTGATCAGCAATGCGCTTGCCGCCTTCGACAAGCGGGCAAGCATGATCCGCGAGGACCTTGGTGCCAGCGGCTATCGCATTGTCGAACTCCGGATCAACACCGGCGGCGACGCCATGCGACCGATTCCCATGATGGCTGCAAGGGAATCGGTCGCGCCGCCCGCTCTGCAGGCCGGCACCAGCCGTCTTGCCGTCACGGTGGACGGCGCGGTCGAGCTCACGCGGCACTGACGGTTCAGCCACGCCCAGGGTTTTCGGGCAGGGCAAGCTCGGCGTCCACCAGGTCCGGTTCCCCGCAATGGGCGAGTATCTCGGTACGTGCCCGGTGATGGAGTTCGCTGGCGGCCCGCCAGTCAGTGCCAGCCGGCGTCAGCGGCGGGCCGATGACTACCGCGAGCCGGCCCCGGCGGGGAAACCAGGTGTCGCCCCTGAGCATGACTCGAGTGCCGCGAATTGCCACCGGGATGACTGGTGCCCCGGCTTGAGCGGCCACCACGAAGGCGCCGCTGCGGAACGGGCGCAGGCCCGCGGCCCGGGTGAACGTTCCCTCCGGAAAGAACGCCAGGGCTTGCCCCGTGCGCAGGCTGTGCAACAACCCTTCGCTGTCCTTGAGGCTGCGGCGCAGATCGAACCTTTCCACGTAGCGGGTCCCCAGCCGGTCCAGCATGACCCGCGCAAAGAAGTGTTGGCGCAGCTCCCCTTTGGCCACGTAGGCCACCGGTCGGTCGAGCACGGCGGTCAGGACCACGGCATCCAGATAACTGGCGTGATTCGCCACCAGCACGAACGGCCGGTCTTTGGGAAGGTGTTCGCGGCCCTGCACGGTCAGCGGCGTCGCACTCAGCCAGACAGCCATCCGTGCACCGAACCGTACGGCGTGCTGGCGCGCCCGGCGCGTAGGCAGCGCCGCGACAGCTGCCCAACTCAGCAAGGCCGCCACGCCGAACACGGACCACGCATAGCCCGCATAGAGATAGTCGCCCAGCAGGCGCAGGCCCCGGCGTATCTGAGGACCGATTCCGGACAGCATCAACCGGGCATACTGGTGCCAGACCGGCAACGGCTTGCCCAGTTCCCCGTGCTCGTACAGCTCCCGGCAGGCGCTGCGCCTGATCTTTCCGCTGGATGTCTTCAATACCGTCCGTGGCGGTGCAAGTACGATGTCGTCGGGTGTGCCGTCCACCAGTTCCATGGCCAAAGACTCGATACGTTGGCGCAGATCGGCGCGCTTGTCCGGGCGGCGTTCACGACTCTCCGCAAGCACCACCAGGCGATCGCGGCCGCTATCGGGATCGGGACTGGCGAATACGGCGACCGCATCCTTGCGGATACCGTTCAGTTGACCGATGGCCTGTTCCAGTTCGTAGGGATAGATGTTGCGCCCGGCACGGATGATCATATCCTTGGCGCGACCCGTGATGTATACCTCGCCGTTGACGGCATAGGCATAGTCGCCGGAATCCAGCCAGCCGTGATGGATCAGTGCGGCGGTGGCCTCCGGGTTGCGGTAGTAGCCGCTGGTTGCCGATGGGCCGCGGAACTGAAGATGACCCTGGCGCCGATCGGGGACTTCGTGGTTGGCGTCGTCCACGATGCGGATCTCATGGCCGGGTAGGGCATGTCCGCAGGCCACGAAGCGCAGCGCATGGACATCATCGTCGCCGGCCGGCTCGGCGATACCGTCGCGCACGAATCGCTCGCGCCGCACCCGGTCGATGCGGGGTCCGCGTTCCAGGGGAGGGAAGGCAAGCCCAACCGAGTCCTCGGCCAGTCCATAGACCGGGGTCATGGTCCGGCGCGAGAAGCCGTAGGGCGCAAAGCGCTCGCAAAAGCGGTCCAGCGTATCCGGGTGCACCGGTTCCGCGCCGTTGAATGCCAGTCGCCAGCTGGACAGGTCCAGCCCTTGCAGGTCCCCGTCCTGCAGTCGCCGGGCGCACAGGTCGTAGGCAAAATTGGGTGCGGCGGACATGGTGCCGCGATGGCGATGAATGGCATGCAGCCACCGCTGCGGGCGCCCGATGAACGCCAGCGGCGACATCAGCACCAGAGGAATTCCGTGGTAGAGGCTGCCGAAGCAGGCGCCGATCAGCCCCATGTCATGATATAGGGGCAGCCAGCTCACAAAGACGTCGTCCGACGAAGCCCGTGCGGCTTCGCCCATCGCCCGCACATTGGCCAACAGATTGCCGTGGGTGAGCATCACGCCCTTGGGCTGGCCGGTGCTGCCCGACGTGTACTGGATCAGGGCCAGCTGGTCGGTCCGCGATGGTACCCGGGCGGCATGACCGGTCTGGTTGAGTTCCTCGACCGTACAGACGGCTCTGAGCTGCGGCAGCTGGGCCTTTAGGATGCGGCTGACCGGCTTGGCGGCGTCGGTGCTGATCAGCAGGCGCGCGCGGGCATTGTCCAGGATACCGCTCTGGCGACGCAGGTGGTCCTCCAGCCGGCTGCGGCTGACCGGTGGGTAGATGGGCACCGGGACGGCGGCCGCCAGCAGGATTCCGTAGTACGCGAAGAAGAAATCCGCCCCGGTGGGCAGCATGATGGCAATACAGTCTCCCGGTTCGACGCCCCGTTCCCGCAGCCCCCCGGCCACCAGTTCGGCGCCGCTGCGCAGTGCCTGGTAGGAAATCGGTCGTGCCGAATCGCCGTCGTCGTAGACCTGCACGTAGGTGCCGTCGGGGTTGCGTTCGGCATACCAGTCCAGCGCTTCCACCAGTGTCGTCGCATGGTGGGGGGCATGTACCGTTCGTGCGGGCGCCGCTTGCGTCGGTGGTTCGGCAACGGTGGGCGCAATTGCAGAGGTCGCGGCGCTGCTTTCCAGGGCCTGCAACAGCTCACGTGGTGTGCGGGCGTCCAACGCGCTTTCTTCGGGTATCGCGACATTGAAGCGTTGTTCGATCCGCAGCAGGAGCTCGATCCGACCGAGGCTGTCCAGCCCGAGTTCGCGTTCGAGCTGGGTATCGAGTTTCAGTACGGGCGGGGTGCGGCCGGGATGCAACTCGCGAGCCAACTGCTGAAGTATGCCCAGCAGTGCATCCGCGCGCAGGTCTGCGGATTGGTCCTGGATCTTGCGTGCCAATGAAATCGCGTTCCGGGTTGGTTCAACCTGTGACAAGTCGGCGTTGAAGATATGCTACTGTAGCACCAAAGGGGTTCGGAAAAGGAACATGCGCAAGATCGTCTGGCGCCTGCTGCTAGTCTTGAGTCTGTTCGCGCCGGCCGTCGTGCCGCTGGCCCAGCAGCCGACTGCCGTGCAGCTCCACATTCAGGGTCCCATCGGGCCCGCCACCAGCGACTACGTCCACCGTGGACTTGCGGTTGCCCGGGAGCAGGGGGCGCGGCTGGTGATCCTGCGCATGGACACGCCCGGAGGATTGGACAGCGCAATGCGCTCGATTATCCAGGACATCCTCGCTTCCCCTGTGCCCGTGGTGAGTTATGTCGCCCCCAGCGGTGCCCGTGCGGCCAGTGCCGGTACCTACATCATGTACGCCAGTCAAGTGGCCGCCATGGCGCCGGGCACCAACCTGGGAGCCGCGACACCGGTTCAGGTGGGAGGGCTGCCGGGAGGTGGACAGCCCCAACAGCCGGGCGAAAAGGGCGGCGAGTCGGGCAACGCCATGAAGCACAAGGTGGTGAACGACGCGGTGGCGTACATACGCAGTCTTGCCGAGCTGCGCGGACGCAACATGCAGTGGGCGGAAAAGGCGGTGCGGGAGGCCGCCAGCCTGCCGGCCTCCGAGGCGCTGAAGAAGCATGTCATCGACGTCATCGCTCCCGATACGTCGGCCCTGCTTGCCGCCATTGACGGACGCACCGTAATGGTCCCGAGCGGACAGATCACCTTGCACACCCGGGATCTGGCCCTGCGCTCCATCGAGCCAGACTGGCGCACCCGGCTGCTGGCTACCCTGACCGATCCCAACGTGGCGTACCTGCTCATGCTGCTGGGCTTCTACGGGCTGTTTTTCGAGCTCGCCAATCCGGGCTTCGTGCTGCCGGGCGTGGCCGGCGCGATCTGCCTGGTGCTGGCGCTCTATGCTTTCCAGGTGCTGCCGGTGAACTACGCCGGCGTCGCCCTCATCCTGCTCGGCATTCTGTTCATGGTGGCCGAAGCGTTCGTGCCCAGCTTCGGCGCCCTGGGTATCGGCGGTGTGGCCGCCTTTGTATTTGGTTCCATCATCCTGTTCAATGCCGGCAGCGACGTCTATGCCATATCGCTGCCGCTGATCGCGTCGGTGGCCCTGGTCAGCGCCGGTTTTTTCATCGGCATTGTCGGCATGGCCATCCGGGCACGCAATCGGCCGGTAGTCAGCGGCCAGGAACAGATGCTTCACGCGGTGGGTGAGGTGCTGGAGGATTTTCAGGGTCGCGGATCGGTGCGGGTGCACAGTGAGTTGTGGACTGCGGAATCCAACGCTGCGCTGCGCCGTGGACAGAAGGTGCGGGTCACCGGCATCAAGGGGCTGGTGCTTCAGGTGGAACCCTTTAGGGAGGAAGACTGACATGCCAACGTTTGCCATCGCAGTGCTGGTTCTGGTGCTGGGTCTGCTGTTCTCGTCCATACGGATACTGCGCGAGTACGAGCGGGGCGTGATCTTCATGCTGGGGCGGTTCTGGAAGGTCAAGGGTCCGGGGCTGGTGCTGGTGATTCCCGTGGTTCAGCAGATGGTGCGGGTGGACCTGCGCACCATCGTGATGGACGTGCCGAGCCAGGACGTGATTTCCAGGGACAACGTTTCCGTGAAGGTGAATGCGGTGCTGTACTTCCGGGTCATCGATCCCGAACGGGCCATCATTCAGGTTGAGGATTACTACGGCGCCACCAGCCAGTTGGCGCAGACCACCCTGCGGTCGGTGCTCGGCCAGCATGATCTCGACGATATGCTGGCCGAGCGTGACAAACTGAATGCCGATATCCAGAACATTCTCGACTCCCAGACCGACGCCTGGGGCATCAAGGTGGCCAACGTGGAGATCAAGCATGTCGACATCGACGAGAGCATGATTCGGGCGATCGCGCGCCAGGCGGAGGCCGAGCGCGAACGGCGCGCGAAGGTCATCCATTCCGAGGGCGAATTGCAGGCGGCCGCGAAGCTGACCCAGGCCGCGGCGATCCTGGCCGAACATCCCCAGTCCCTGCAACTTCGGTATCTGGAAACGTTGGCCGGCATCGCAGGCGAAAAGAACTCCACCATCGTGTTCCCGCTGCCGATGGATCTGGTGACGCCGTTCCTGGATTTCGTCAAGGGTGCGCATTCCGAGCAATGAGCCGGACACGGACCGCAGCAGCACGGGCAGACGAGCGCGCCGGACTCTCGCAGGAAGCGCTGGAGGGCTTTCTCGACGCCCTGTGGATGGAGCGGGGCCTCAGCGCCCATACGCTGGCCGCCTATCGTCGCGACCTCGCTGCTCTGGGTCTGTGGTTGGAGCAACGCGGACGGACACTGATCGCGGCCCGGCGTGACGATCTGCTGTCCTACCTGGCGGAGCGGGTGGCGGGCGGAGCGAAGCCGCGCACCACCGCGCGTCTGCTGTCCAGCGTACGCCGTTTCTTCCGCTATCAGGTGCGCGAGGGACGCTTGGCGGAAGATCCCAGTGCCCGTATCGACTCGCCGCGCCTGGGGCGTCCGCTGCCCAGGTCATTGAGCGAGGAGGAAGTGGAGGCGCTGCTTGCGGCACCCGACCTGGGTGACGTTCTGGGTCTGCGGGATCGAGCCATGCTCGAGGTGTTGTACGCCTGCGGGCTGCGAGTCTCGGAACTGGTCTCACTGACTCTTGCACAGCTCAATCCCCGCCAGGGGGTGCTGCGCCTGTTCGGCAAGGGCAACAAGGAACGGCTGGTTCCCCTCGGGGAGGAGGCCCTGGACTGGCTCGACAGATACCTGCGCGATGCTCGTCCGGCATTGATGGGCCCGCAGTTGGGCAACTGCCTGTTTCCTACGGCCCGCGGACGGGCCATGACACGGCAGGCCTTCTGGTACCGGATCAAACGTTATGCCGCACTGGCAAACATCACCAAACCGCTGTCGCCCCATACGCTGCGCCATGCTTTTGCCACCCATCTGCTCAACCACGGCGCCGACTTGAGGGTGGTGCAGGTTCTGCTCGGACACAGTGATCTGTCCACCACCCAGATCTATACCCACGTGGCACGTCAGCGCCTGCGGGATCTGCACAGCCGCCATCATCCGCGCGGTTAGCGGCTCCAGTGGTTCCCATGGACCACTAATCATAGCCCCAGATCAGCCTGGGGTTGATCGGCACCGAAGGATCGCGGGCCACCATTTCCCGAATGACGTAGTGTTCCTTGTCGCAGGTTCGCCGCAGAGGCCGGGCGTAGGGTCCGCCGCGCGGGCTGATAAGGCTACTTACCATCGGACAGATACCGTCGCGGCCCCGTTGAATCACCACCCCGACCTCTCCGTTTTCGAGCATCACGAACGCGCCGGGGGGAAAGACGCCGAGTTCCTTGATGAAGGTAAGCGACATATCCTCATCCACCAAGCTGCCGCGCTGCAGAAAGATCTCTCGCAGGGCCTCCTTCGCCAGCATCTCCTGGCGATAGGCGCGGGGACTGATCATCGCCAGGTAGATGTCGGTGAGCGCTATGACCCGGGCTTCCATGCAGATGGCGGTACCCGACAGACCGAAGGGGTATCCGGAGCCGTCCAGCCGCTCATGGTGGTGCAGCACGGCATCAAGCCAAACCGGGTCATCGGCGCCGGCCCGCTCCAGCATTTCCCGCCCCGCGGCGGGGTGGCGGCGAACGGTTGCCAGTTGTTCCCCGGTGAGCGGTGCGGCCTGTTCCCTCAGCGTACGTTGCAGGTCGAGCATTGCCAGATTGCTGGTGAGCGCCGCGGCAATCACCGACAGCCGACGCCGATCGTCCCACTCCAAATGTCGCGTCAGCACTTCGCAAAGGATGGCCTGGTGAACCAGATCGCCCGCCGGGTCGGAGGAGTCCCGTGACAGGTGAACGGCTCCCAGGCACGCGTTGGCATCCAGGCCGCAGACTGCCTGGACTTTTCGGGCGGTGTGCAGCACGGCCTGTGCAGCATCGGCGTGGGGGTGTTGCAGGTTCGTGAGGGTCCGAACCATGTGGTCCTGCAGATCGCCGATCAAGTCGAAGGGACAATCGGGGGGCGCCAGGGACTGCTCCCCAGGCCGGTCGTGGGTGTCGTGCCGGCGGTACAGGCCGCGGGCGATCAGCGCATCCAGTTGATGCGCCGACCGAATGACGTATCCGGCCTGCAGCAATAGCCGGCCGTTGGCGTCGTAGGCGGACCAGGGTAGCGCGCGGCCGACCGCGATTTCGCCCGCTCGGACACGGGTGGTGTTCATTGCCAATAGCTCCTTGTCTTCTGTGCGGTCGTGGGTTGGGACCGCGAGCCCAACAAGGCCGAGTGCTGGCAATTATCTAGTCGGTACTACGCCGATGGCCGGGAAGGCGACCGCGCATTCCGCTATATCGGGTTTGGCGGCCGCCAGGCGCGGAACTTTACAGTCTGGTGACAGTGCGGGCGGGTGCATTTACCCCGCCATGACTTTGGAGGACAATGCCGCCTGCTGTCGGGACGGGAGATTTTCATGCTGCAACGTTGTTTGGTGCTGTTGGTGTGTTTGGGCGGCCTCTGGGTTGCCACTGCCAGGGCGGATCCGCAATCCGACATGCAGCGGGTGAAGCGGGCCGTTGCCGCGATCGTGCCGGGCGTTGCACCCACCAGCATTCGTCCTTCCCCGGTGGCGGGGCTCTACGAGGTTACCCTGGGCCCGCAACTGTTCTATGTCAGTGCCGACGGTCGCTATCTGGTGGAGGGCGACGTCATCGATCTGCGCACCCATAGCAACATCACCACCGCGCGAAGGGACGTGGCACGCATCAAGGCGATCAATGCCGTGGGTACCGACCACATGATCGTGTACAGCCCGGCCCATCCGCGACATACGATCACGGTGTTCACTGACATCGACTGCGCGTACTGCCGCAAGCTGCACAGGGAAGTGGGGGCGCTGGTAAAGGCGGGGATCCGGGTACGCTACCTGTTCTATCCCCGTTCCGGGCTGGACACGCCGTCCTACTACAAAGCGGTGTCGGTGTGGTGTGCGCCAGATCGTAAGCAGGCGCTGGAGACAGCGGAAGCCGGTGGCGCCCTGCCCCGTCGCACGTGCAAGAACCCGGTCAAGCAGCAGATGGCGCTGGGCGACGTGATCGGCGTTCGGGGGACCCCGACCATCGTGCTGGGCGACGGCAGCATAGTCCCCGGTTACCTGCCCGCCGCCAAACTGGTGGAGGTGGTGGACGGGCTGGGCGCCCAGTCCAGTGGCGGCTGACAGCCGTTCAGTGAAGGGCGTTGAACATCTTGCTGCGATAGCGGCTCACCAGGGGATGCTGATCCCCCAGCAGCGCGAACACCGACAGCATGCTCTTGCGGGCGGCATCGTCGCCATACGACCGATTGCGTCGCAATAGCTCCAGCAGCAGTTCCAAGGCCTCTTCGTGGCGGTCCGCCAGGACCCGGCGTGCCGCCAGTTGGAAACGGGCCTCGGCGTCGTCGGGGTCGGCGGCGATGGCCGATTCCAATGCCTCGCTTTTCGGTGCGCCGTCCACCGTATGAGCGAATTCCAGCAGGCTGGCCAGCGCCTTGGATTCCGGTTCCTGACGTACGTCGAACGGCAGCGAGGCGAGCGTCGCCTCCGCTTCGCGCAGATGGCCGGTCGCCGTGGCGATGCGTGCGTAATCCAGCAACACCCTGTAATTGTCCGGATCGTCGGCGGCTGCCACCTGCAGCATGGACATGGCCTGGTCCGCATTACCCCCCTCGTAGGCCTGCCACGCCGCCTGACGGACCTGATCGGATTCGCGGGGAATGTAACGTTCCAGCAGCAGCCGCAGGTCTGACTCGGTCTGGGCCCCGAGGATCTCTTCCACGATCTCTCCGTTAACGAAGAGCTTCATGGTGGGTATGCTGCGGATGCCGTGGCTGCCGGCCAGCGCCCGTTCCCGGTCGGTGTCGATCTTGGCGATCACGAACTTGCCCTGGTAGGCCTCAGCCAGCTTCTTCAGCACCGGCATCTGCATCTGGCAGGGGCCGCACCATTCGGCCCAGAAGTCCACCAGCACCGGGACTTCCCTGGATTTCTCCAGTACCAGCGCGTCGTAGTTTGCCTCTGTGACGTCAAAAATGAACGGCGATTCGTCCATGGAACTCCTCGGCTACCAGATAACAAGGGGCTTGGATGGGGAAGGGGTCGCGGATACGCGCCCCCTGTCATACTGCGGGTGCATGGTACCACAACGGCCCGTGACGGGCGGAGGCGGCAGGTTCACTGCGGATGGGGGCCCTTGCGGCGCGCCTGCGAAAAGAGGCGCCCGACGGGTGTCGGGCGCTAAAGCGTTCGGTTACCGAACGTCTCGGAGGAGTACTGAATGCGTGGAGAAGACCGTCGGCTGGAACATGCACCGGCGGCAAAAGTTGTTTCTCCGTGAACGACATTACCCCATTCCCAGCGCGGATCTTGTAAGCCCATTCTGAATCTGGTGTAGGCGTGTCCGGGTGCGCTGTGTCTGATTTGTTCCCGCCCCGTTCTTGTGTATTTACTATAAATCAATGATTATTAATCATATATTTAACCAGCTTGCCGATCTGAATCCCGTGCGAAAGGGCGAGCGCCGGCGCGCCGCGGGCACGGAACAGCCATTAAGAATCCCTGTGGCGACCCGCTATCGGGACAACGGAACAAGGCTGAGGGCGGGCCGAAACGCAATGGAGTTCGTTGCAGGCAAGGACGCCTGCCCAGGGATGCCGGGCATGTCAATTATGGACTGCGGGTTGCCACAAGGAACAGGCTGCAGGGATGCAGCCAGCGGTGGCGGCGTGTCCAACGGGCCAAGGACGGACCGGCCAAGTCCACGCCGCCCGTCTCGTGATCTGCCGTATCGGCCCGGCTAGCGCTCCAGGTATTGGAGCTTGTCCGGCTTGCCGTTCCATTCATCCGCATCGGGCGGTGCGTCCTTCTTCTGGGTGAGCACCGGCCATTCTCTGGCGAGCTCGGCATTGAGCTCGAGATATTGTTCCTGACCTTCCGGGACATCGTCTTCGGGAAAGATCGCCTCTGCCGGACACTCGGGTTCACACAAGGTGCAATCGATACATTCATCCGGATCGATGACCAGAAAGTTCGGCCCTTCGTGAAAGCAGTCGACCGGGCACACTTCGACACAGTCAGTGTATTTGCACTTGATGCAGTTTTCGGTGACGACGAACGTCATGGCGTACTCCAACTCGATTCGACAGACGGTGCCGGTCCGCGTGGCCTAAATCCCGGCGGCGCGCAGTCGCTATGGTAATCGGAATTCCCATGCCTGGCGAGCGAGCACACCGCCTGGATTGCGGTAGGCACAACAATTGCATGGGCACTGTCCCGATGGTGGGCGCGTCAGTTTTTTGATCGTCGTTAACGCTGGCGCACGTCGGGTGCAGTGCATCGTCCCGGTATTGTAGCGAAACCGGAGACCCGGGAAAAACTCGTGTTGGGAGACGCAGCGGCTCGACCGCACTATGAAGACTCTGTTCAGTCTATCGACAGTCGTCGAACCGGACCGCCAGCGTTTGGCGCGCTTTGCCGTGGAGGCGGTGCGCGCGTTGAATGGCAATCTGTTTGCGGCCGTTGCGGCGCTGACCCAGGCGCTCGATCAACTGCGCAAGGCAAACGCGTCCAGTGAAGTCCCCCTGGACGTGAGCCTTGTGTGCGACGACGACCGGCTGCTGCTGTGCTGGGGCGAGACCCGGCAAAAACTCATCACGCTGCGGGATACGCCTGCTCCCGCTTCGCTGCAGGCCCTGGCGGCACAAATGCGAAAAGCCAGCGAGTCCACCGATCCCGAGTTACTGCGGCGTCGCAACCAGAAGATTGCTGCCGATCTGGAGCTTGCCAACCAGCGGGCGGCCCGGGAAATGGCCGAATTGGAATCGATGCTGGAGCGCAAGAAGGACGAGCTTCAGGAATCCATTCGCCTTGCCGAGACGGACAGCCTGACGGGGCTGCTGAATCGCGGCGCCTACGATGACCGACTTCGAACCGCTGTGCTGCGCTGCGTGCGCCAGCATGAGGAGTTGTGCCTGATTCTGCTGGATCTGGACAAGTTCAAGACGATCAATGACACCCACGGCCATCAGTACGGGGACGCATACCTGCAGCGCATGGCCGGCGCCATGCGCGGCGCCGTACGCGAACATGTGGATATCGCGTGCCGTATGGGTGGAGACGAGTTCGCCATCATCGCGATGAGCGATGTGACCGTCGCGCGGCGCATTGCCGACCGGGTGATGAAGGCAATGGACGGACGGGTCAGCGCCGGCATAGCGCAGCTGCTGCCTGAGGAATCGATCGTCTCGCTGGTAGCGCGCGCCGACGCGGCCCTCTATGACGCCAAGCGCGAAGGGCGCGGGCGGGTGAACGCGGCTGGAAGCCGGGCCGTCAACCGAAAGGCGGGGAACGAGTGAACGACAGGGACGGGAGCACGGCTACGCCTGTGAAGTTGTTGATCGAACAGCCTGTCAACGGAGAAAGCGGCCAGGTGTTGTTGCGCTCCAAGTTGCGTGCGGTGTCCAGGCGAATGGGTTTCTCGGCAGTGGCGCGTGAGCGCATGGAACTGGTCTGCAACGAGATGGTTACCAACCAGATCAAATTCGCCCGCGCCGCGGGAATGGTGCAGATCTGGGAGGTGACGCGACCCTGTCATGCCATCGATCTTTTCGCGTTGGATTTCGGTATGGGGATTGCCAACCTTCCCGTCGCGCTGGAGGACGGCTACACCACGGCGGGGACCATGGGGAAGGGGCTGGGGGCGATTCGTCGCCTTGCCAATGAAAGCGAGTTCTACACCGTGCCCAGCGGGGTGGCCACCGGGGCGCCATGGCACGGTATGGCCGTCTGGGCGCGTTTTTACGTGAGGCACTGCGAGCCCGGCAGCTACCAGGTCGGCCAGTACCTGAGGGCCTATCAGGACGACGTGCACAATGGCGACAGCATTTGCATGGACGACAGTGACGGACAGCTGCGGTGGCTGCACATGGACGGTCTGGGCCATGGCATGCAGGCGGAACAGGTGGTCAAGGGCCGGGAGGACATACTCGGCATCGATGCCCCGCTGGTGGAAGTGATGCAGGTATTGAGCAGCCGCCTCAAAGGGACCCGCGGAGCAGTGGGCATGCTGGCGGATGTCGACGCCGGTACGGCGCGTATCTGCGGCGTGGGGGACATGGCGGCCTATCTCATACTCAACGGCGAACGCAAGAACGTCCTGTTCGCCCCCGGTGTGCTCGGCCACGAACACCGGAGTTTCGAACAGACCGAACTGCAGTTTCCGGCGCAGGCGATGCTGGTGACCGGGTCGGATGGTTTACGCAGGAACTGGAACCTGAGCAGCTTTCCCGGGCTGTGGCGTTTGCATCCACAAATGGTTGCGCTGCTGCTCGGTCAAGTCATGGGGCGTGGAAACGACGATAAGTCGATTTTCGTTCTAAGGAGATCGCCCTCCAAGGGGGAACACTAATGGCAAAAAAGCGGCCGGCGGAAATATCCGTCAACGAAACCCTGGTAGAGCAGCTGATGGTGAACATCGGCAAGATTTCGCACGTCATCGAACGGCAGGGTCACAGCATATTTGGACAGGCGAATATTCTGTCGAACGACGAAATCAACGACTACAGCATCGAGTTCCTCGAGCTGTTCGTGATGCTCCTGCAGTCGGGCGACAAGCTTAACCGGCGCGGCGCGGAGTATAAGGCACTGCGGCAGTTCTTCAGTACGTTCTCCCAGCAGATCCAGGTGCGTGGGGGCAGCCTGGAGGAGTTCGTACGCTACATCCAGTTCATGCAGCGGGTCATGATCGAGGAGCTGGAAACGGATACGGCGCTGGAATCGCATCAGGTACGGGGCATCCTGCTGCTGTTGGCCTCGGTGTTCAATGACATCATCCTGGATGTGTTCCACGTCTATCTGGAGGAAAAGGAACGCACTATCCAGGCCCAGCAGGAGGAACTGCGGGAGATATCCACGCCGATCACCGAAATATGGGACGGGGTGCTGACGCTGCCCATCATCGGCACGCTGGACTCCTCCCGTACGATGATGGTCATGGAACGACTGCTGGCGCGCATCGAGACCGATCGGGCCAAAGTGGTGGTGATGGACGTCACCGGGGTGCTGGCGATCGACTCCCAGGTTTCCCACCACCTCATCCAGATGATTCGGGCGGTGGGCCTGATGGGCGCCGAAGCCATACTGACCGGCATTAGACCGGAGATCGCCCGGGCGCTGACCAGCCTCAACATCGATCTGGGCGGAGTGACCACGCGTTCCACCCTGTCGGAGGGGCTCAAGGAAGCCTTCCGACAGCTGGACGTCCACGTCATGCCGCCCCAGGGATGAGGCGGGCGCAAACCTTGGCCGGCACCGGGAACTCGGGATGAAGCGGCAATGATCCAGGGGATGCACTTGACGCCGATCGGCTCGGGCATCGTGCTTCTCGAGCCGGGCGAGGGACTGGATCCGTCGGATCCCGACGCCTATCTGGAGCCGCTGGTGGGATATCTGCAGCGCCAGCGGGCTTCTCGGCTGATCTACGATCTGACCAGCGTGCCGCTGATCGACAGCATCTACTATGGCTGGCTCAAAATGGTGTCAGACATCTGCCGGGTGGCAGGTGTGCAACTGGTGGTGGTGAACATGGCGCCGCCCGCAGCGTTTGCGCTGTCGCAGATACTGGATGGACCGCCGCCGTTTCTGTGCGCCCTGAACGTCGACCGCGCCCGCTAGGGAACCTCTGCACGGGCCGCGGAGGCGGCGCTCACGGCGTTGCAAAGGCGCCCGGAATACTCGTTTACCCCTCGTAAACGGCGCTTACTGGCCCCCTTGCTCGTGGTGATCGTCCACTTGATCGACCTGTGCAGAAGAGGGTCCCCAGGACGCTTACTCCACCAGACGCTTGAGAGCGTAGAGCGTTTCCATGGCCTGACGCGGTGTGAGATCGTCGGGTTCGATACCCTCCAGTGCTTCGACGACCGGGCTGTCCGCCGGCGGCGCGAACAGCGCCATCTGGGTCTGCGCTGTGGCCTGTGTCGTCTCCGGTTGGCGGTTTTCCAGTTCCTCCAGGCGGGCGCGTGCCTGCTGCAGAACATGTGGGGGAATGCCCGCCAGGGCGGCCACATGCAGTCCGTAGCTGCGGTCGGCCGGACCTTCCTTCACCGCATGCATGAACACGATGCGGTCGCCGTGCTCCACGGCGTCCAGGTGCACGTTGGCGATGCCGTCGTAGTATTCGGGTAAGCGGGTCAGCTCGAAGTAGTGGGTGGCGAACAGCGTGAACGCCCGCAGCCGGCGTGCCAGGTCGGCGGCGCATGCCCAGGCCAGGGACAGCCCGTCATAGGTGCTGGTGCCGCGACCGATCTCGTCCATCAACACGAGACTCTGTTCGGTGGCGTTGTGCAGGATGTTGGCGGTTTCGGTCATTTCCACCATGAAGGTGGAGCGCCCGCTGGCCAGATCGTCGGAGGCACCGATGCGGGTGAAGATGCGGTCGATCGGTCCCAGCACCGCGCGCTGTGCCGGCACGTAGCTGCCTACGTGGGCCAGCAGCACGATGAGGGCGGTCTGGCGCATGAAGGTGGACTTGCCGCCCATGTTCGGTCCGGTGATCAGCAGCATGCGTCGACCGCTGTCGAGCTTCACGTCGTTGGGCACGAAGGGGGCGTCCAGGACGCGCTCCACCACCGGATGGCGTCCACCGTCGACCAGAATCCCCGGTTGGTCGCTAAGCTCGGGCCGGCGCAGGTCCAGCTGGTCCGCCCGTTCGGCGAACGCGGCCAGCACGTCCAGCTCTGCGAGCGCATCGGCACAGGTCTGCAGACCGGCCAGCTGCTCCACCAGATAGCCCAACAGCTCATCATAGAGGGCCTTCTCACGGGCCAGGGCCCGTTCCCGGGCGCTCAGCACCTTGTCCTCGAAAGCTTTCAGCTCGGGCGTGACGAAGCGTTCGGCCCCCTTCAGGGTCTGGCGGCGTCGGTAGTCTTCCGGGACCTGTTCGGCCTGGCTGCGGCTGACCTCGATGTAATAGCCGTGCACGCGGTTGTAGCGCACCTTGAGGTTGGCGATGCCGCTGCGTTCCCGTTCGCGGGTTTCCAGGTCCAGCAGAAACTGGTCGGCATCCCGGCTGAGGGTGCGCAGTTCGTCCAACTCCTGGTCGTAGCCGGCCGCGATCACTCCGCCGTCGCGGATCAGCACCGGCGGCGATTCCATCAATGCGGCCTGCAGACGGGCCTGCACCTGCGCGTGGTCGCCCGTGCCCTCGGCGAGAGCACCCAGCAGCGGGTCGTCCAGGTCGGCGAGCAATGATCGCAGATCCGGCAGCCGGGCCAGCGTGTCCCGCAGGCCGGAAAGGTCCCGGGGCCGGGCCGAACGCAGGGCCACCCGCGCCAGCACCCGTTCCATGTCGCAGATGCCTCTGAGCCGTTCCTGCAAATCGCAGTAGCGGTGGTTGTCCAGCAGCGTGCCCACACTCTGATGGCGGCGGCGCAGCAGGTCACGGTCCCGCAGGGGACGGTTGATCCAGCGCCGCAGCAGCCGGCTGCCCATGGCGGTGGCCGTGGTGTCCATCACGCCTGCCAGGGTGTGCTCGGCCTGTCCCGAAAGGGATCGGTCCAGTTCCAGATTGCGGCGGCTGGCGGCGTCCAGCACGATGCTGTCTTCGCGCCGCTCCACCCGCAGGCCGCGCAGGTGAGGCAGGGCGGTACGCTGGGTGTCCTTGACGTACTGCAGCAGGCCGCCGGCGGCGCCCACCGCCACAGGGAGACCGTCGCAGCCGAAACCGCTCAGGTCGCGGGTGCCGAATTGTGCGCTGAGCTGACGGACCGCCGCCTGGGTGTCGAAATGCCAGGGTGGTTGGCGCCGCAGACCCGCGCGATCGCCTACCGCGGCCGCCAGATCGGCGCTGTCGCTGATCAGCAGCTCTGCCGGGCGCAGCCGTTCGAGCTCACTCACCAGCGCTTCGGCGCTTTCCACCTGCTGTACCGTGAACCGGCCGGCGGACAGATCCAGTATCGCCAGTCCAAACAGGTCTCCATCCTGGCGGCAGGCCACGATGAGGTTGTCCCGACGATCCTCCAGCAGCGCCTCGTCCGTCAGGGTGCCCGGCGTGACGACCCGCACCACCTTGCGTTCCACTGGCCCCTTGCTGGTGGCGGGGTTGCCGATCTGCTCGCAGATAGCCACCGATTCGCCCAGCCGGACGAGCCGCGCCAAGTACTGCTCGACGGCGTGGAACGGTACGCCGGCCATGGGAATGGGCTCGCCGGCCGACTGGCCGCGCTGGGTGAGGGTAATGTCCAGCAGTTGCGAGGCGCGCCGGGCATCGTCATAGAACAGCTCGTAGAAATCGCCCATGCGATAGAACACAAGGATGTCCGGATACTCCGCCTTGACGCTCAGGTACTGCTGCATCATGGGAGTGTGCGGGGAGGGCTGTTCAGGGCGCGCCGACATGCGCGGAAGTCTAACCAAATCCTCAGGGTCCGCCTAGGGAGCCTCCGCACAGGTCGATCAAGTGGATGGTCACCGGGCGCAAAGGGGCGAGGAAGTGCAGTTTACGGTTGGTAAATGAGCATTTCGAGCGCCTTTGCAGCGCCGTGAGCGCCGTTTCAGCGGCCTGTGCAGAGGCTCCCTGGCGCCCGGCGGCCGCTCCCGTGCCCAAGGGCCTTGCGCCGCGCACCGCGCTTTGGTACCAAGAGGAATCGGTCGACAGGAGAGTGCCATGGCGCCGCCCGGGCGGAACTATTCCGAGAAGCGCGATTTTCTGCGCATGGGGGTGGACTGTCAGGTGCGCTGCTTGGAACTGCAGAGTGGAGACGCCTGCACGGGTCGGGTCCACAACCTCAGCGCCCGGGGTATCGCGCTCAGCGTAGCGCGCCGCTACCCGCCCGGCACGCGACTGGAGGTTCGCATCGAGCCCGAACGCAGCATTGTGCCGCCGTTGCATGCACTGGTGGAGGTGTTGCGTATGGAGACCGCTTCGGACGGCAGCTACCAATTGGCTGCCGAGATCCGCGAAATTCTGTCCTGAGGGCTTCATGGACCCGCAACTGGAGCAATTGTCCCGGCGGGCCGGCGAGGCTCTGCTGGCCCGGCGTTGGCTGCTGGCCACCGCCGAGTCCTGTACGGGCGGCTGGGTGGCCAAGGTGGTCACCGATATCGCCGGCAGCTCCCAGTGGTTCGACCGCGGTTTCGTGACCTACACCAACGCGGCCAAGCAGGACATGCTGGGTGTGCAGAACGCCACCCTGGATCGCCACGGCGCCGTCAGCGAAGCCACTGTTGCAGAGATGGTGGCCGGCGCCCTGTCCCAAAGCCGGGCCGATCTCGCCCTGGCCATCAGCGGCATCGCCGGCCCGGGCGGGGGCACGGCCACCAAGCCGGTGGGTACCGTGTGTTTTGCGTGGGGTACGCGCGGCGGCCCGGTGCTGGCAGGCACGGAGCGTTTCGACGGCGATCGGGAGGCAGTGCGGCGCCAGTCGGTTATCCACGCCCTGCGTGGGGCCCTCGATGTCATCTCCGGAGCCTGAGCGCGAGCGGCTGTTCTTCGCCCTGTGGCCGGATCCGCCGGTGCGTGATCGCCTGGACGCCCTGGCCCGGCATGTGGTGGGGCGCAACGGCAGGCGCACCGCGACGGAAAAACTCCATCTGACCCTGGCATTTCTCGGCGACCGGAGCGCTGAGGAGCGTGATTGCATGGCGGCGGCTGCCGGACAGGTGCGGGTGGCGCCGTTCACGCTGCGCCTGGACCGCATCGGCCACTGGCGCCGTCCCCGCATCCTGTGGGCCGGCGCCAGCGTCACGCCCCCCGAACTCCTGGATCTGTCGGGTGCGCTGAACGCCCATCTGGCGCCCTGCGGCTACCAGCCCGAAGCCCGTCCATTTCAGGCCCATCTGACTCTGGCCCGCAAGGCCGCCCAGCCCGTTGCCCTCACGTCGGTGGAGCCCATCGAGTGGCCGGTGCGCAGCTTCTGTCTGGTGCGCTCGGTGATCGCATCCACCGGATCGAGCTACGAAATTCTCCGCACCTGGACGCTCGGGCCGGAGCCCGCGACCGGCGTACCCGAGGCCTAGCCCGCATATTGCATCGGTATCCGGGATGCTGGCGCAGGACAGGTGCGGCTGGGCGCCGTTCTGGAGCGAAAGTCATAGCCGTTGCTATGACTTGGCCGCTCTCGCACGTCCATGTGCTTCGCGGCATAAGTACGTCCTGTACAAAAGGGAAGAGCAAGCACAGGCGTGCCTGGACAAGCCAGGGCCCGGATAGGGCGCAGGCCGGATACAAACTGCTCCCTCAACTCTTCAGATGTCGTTGCCAAGTTCATCCCTATTATCAGTCACTTTCAGATAGGACTGCGACCGGCTGGTGCACTATGCGGGCTAGTCCGCCTGCCGCCATCTGTGTGATAATCCCGCGGGTTGACAGCAATTCATGCCGCGGTGACAGGGAACGGTCGCTGCGCCCGTTAAGGCAATGGGAGATATCCAATGGACGACAACAAGCGCAAGGCCCTCAGTGCAGCTTTAGGCCAGATCGAGAAGCAGTTCGGCAAAGGTTCCGTGATGCGCATGGGCGACGTGGGCGCCATCCGCGATGTGGACGTGGTTTCCACCGGTTCCCTGAGTCTGGATCTGGCACTGGGCATCGGAGGCCTGCCGCGAGGCCGGGTGGTGGAGATCTACGGGCCGGAGTCTTCCGGCAAGACCACCCTGACCCTCCAGGTGGTGGCGGCTGCCCAACGGGCCGGCGGCACCGCCGCATTCGTGGACGCCGAGCATGCCCTGGACCCCAGCTATGCGGAGAAACTGGGCGTCAACGTGGACGACCTGCTGGTCTCCCAGCCCGACACGGGCGAGCAGGCTCTGGAGATCGCCGACATGCTGGTGCGCTCGGGGGCAGTGGACGTGGTGGTGGTGGACTCGGTGGCGGCGCTGACGCCCAAGGCCGAGATCGAGGGCGAGATGGGCGACTCCCACGTGGGACTGCACGCCCGCCTGATGTCCCAGGCCTTGCGCAAGCTGACCGCCAACATCAAGCGCTCCAACACGCTGGTGATCTTCATCAACCAGATCCGCATGAAGATCGGGGTGATGTTCGGCAGCCCCGAGACCACCACCGGCGGCAATGCCCTGAAGTTCTACTCGTCCGTGCGCATGGACATCCGTCGCATCGGCGCCATCAAGAAGGGCGACGAGGTGGTAGGCAACGAGACCCGGGTGAAAGTGGTCAAGAACAAGATGGCCCCGCCCTTCAAGCAGGCCGAGTTCGAGATTCTGTACGGCGAGGGAATTTCCCGGGAAGGGGAGATCATAGACCTGGGCGTGAAGCTGAATATGGTGGACAAGTCCGGCGCCTGGTACAGCTACAACGGCGACCGCATCGGCCAGGGCAAGGAGAACGCCCGCCAGTTCCTGCGGGACCACCCGGAGACCGCCCAGGAGATCGAGGACAAGATCCGCGCCCAGGTGCTGCCGACCAAGGCCGCACCGGCAGAGGAACGTGAGCAGGTCGAAGCGCAGGCCTGAGGCGGGCGAGGACGACGATCCGGCCGCCGCGGCCCGCCAGACGGCGCTGGGGCTGCTTGCCCGGCGCGAGCACAGCCGGCGCGAGCTCGCCTACAAGCTCGCTCAGCGCGGCTACGATGGGCAAATCGTCGAGCCGCTGCTGAGCGGGCTGGCCGCCGAAGGGCTGCTCAGCGAGGAGCGCTTCGTGGAAGGCTACGTGTACGCGCGCTCGGCGCGGGGCTACGGACCCCTGCGCATCCGCGCCGAGTTGCGCGAGCGGGGTGTGCCCGACGCGCTGGTGGACAGCTTCCTGGACGATCGCGATCCCCAGTGGACGGATGCGGTGGCGGCGGTGCACCGCAAGCGCTTCGGAGCCGACCGGCCGTCCGACTTCAAAGAACGCGCCAGACAGATGCGCTTTCTGCAGCAACGTGGCTTTACCCCGGAGCAGATTCGGCGGGTGCTGAACGAGTCGGACTGAGGGCTCGGGGCCAATCGGGGGGTGGCCGGACCTGCACCATTGCAGTGTCGGCTATTTAGTATTTTCAACTTCTGGACCTGAGCTAGTCATGAAGAGCAGCGCCGAACTTCGTCAGGCATTTCTCGATTATTTTCGGGAGCGGGGGCACGAGGTCGTCCCGTCCAGCCCGCTGGTGCCGGCCAACGATCCGACCCTGTTGTTCACCAATGCCGGCATGGTCCAGTTCAAGGACGTGTTTCTCGGCCGGGAAAAGCGCGCCTACACCCGCGCCGCCAGCAGCCAGCGCTGCGTGCGCGCCGGCGGCAAGCACAACGATCTGGAAAACGTCGGCTACACCGCCCGCCATCACACCTTTTTCGAAATGCTGGGCAACTTCAGCTTCGGCGATTACTTCAAGCGTGAAGCCATCGGCTATGCCTGGGAATTCCTGACCGGTGTCTTGAAGCTGCCGCCCGAGCGGCTGTGGGTCACCGTCTTCGAAGAGGACGACGAGGCCGCCGACATCTGGTTGAAGGAGATCGGCGTCGCCCCGGAACGCTTCGCCCGCATCGGCGCCAAGGACAACTTCTGGTCCATGGGCGACACCGGGCCCTGCGGACCCTGCTCGGAGATCTTCTACGACCATGGCCCGTCGGTGGCCGGCGGCCCGCCGGGCAGCCCCGATGCCGACGGCGACCGCTACGTGGAAATCTGGAACCTGGTGTTCATGCAATACGATCGGGGCACGGACGGCACCCTGGCACCGCTGCCCAAACCGTCGGTGGACACCGGTATGGGGCTGGAGCGGTTGGCGGCGGTCATGCAGGGCGTGCACAGCAACTACGACATCGAGATGTTCCAGCACCTGATGCGCGCGGCCGCCGACCTGGGCGGCATCGCCGATCTGGACAACAGTTCCCTGCGGGTGATCGCCGACCACATCCGTTCCTGCGCCTTCCTGATTCTGGACGGGGTGCTGCCCAGCAACGAGGGGCGGGGCTATGTGCTGCGCCGCATCATCCGCCGTGCCGCACGCCACGGCAGCCGCTTGGGCATCCAGGGGGCATTTTTCTACAAACTGGTAGGCACCCTGTGCGAGGAAATGGGCGCGGCCTATCCGGAGCTGGTCCGTGCCCGCGAGCAAGTGGAGCGGGTGCTGCGCCAGGAGGAGGAGCGCTTCGCCGAGACCCTGGATCAGGGCATGCGCATCCTGGAAGAGGACATTGCGCGGCTCTCCGGCACGGTGATTCCCGGCGAAACGGTGTTCAAGCTCTACGACACCTACGGATTCCCCGTCGATCTGACCGCAGATATCGCCCGCGAGCGTGAGCTGACCCTGGACATGGCCGGTTTCGAGCGGGAGATGGCGGCCCAGCGCGAGCGCGCACGGGCAGCCAGCCAGTTCGGGGCCGACTACGGCGCCGGTCTGGACCTGGAGGGTGTCACCGATTTTACCGGCTATGATCGGCTCGTGGACCGGGCCACGGTGACGGCGTTGCTGCGGGGCAAAGACCCGGTGCAGCGCCTGGAAGCCGGCGACCGGGGCGTGGTGGTATTGGACCACACCCCGTTCTACGGCGAGTCCGGCGGTCAGGTCGGCGACAGCGGTGTGCTGGAGACAGCGGATGCGCGCTTCATCGTGACCGACACCAAGAAGCAGGGTGGCGGCGTGCATGCCCACATCGGTACGCTGGAAGGCGGCGCTCTGCAGGTGGGAGACACCGTCGAGGCCCACGTGGACGCGGCCCGTCGTCGAGCCATCATGCTCAATCATTCCGCCACCCATCTGCTTCATGCCGCCCTGCGCAGGGTGCTGGGCGACCATGTTCAGCAGAAGGGCTCGCTGGTGGAGCCGGACCGGTTGCGGTTCGATTTCTCCCACTTCGAGCCGGTGAGCGCCGAACAGTTGGAAACCATCGAACGACTGGTCAATGAGCAGATCCGGCTCAACGCCGATGTGGAAACCGAGGTGATGCCCATCGATCAGGCCATGGAAGCCGGCGCCATGGCCCTGTTCGGCGAAAAATACGGCGAACGGGTGCGGGTGCTCACCATGGGCGATTTTTCCGTGGAATTGTGCGGCGGCACCCACGTGCGGCGGGCAGGTGATATCGGCCTGTTCAAGATCGTGTCCGAATCGGGTATTGCCGCCGGCGTGCGACGTATCGAGGCGGTGACCGGCGAGCAGGCGTTGGATTACGTACGGCAGACCGAGGCCGCGCTGCAGCAGATCGGCGAGCTGGTCAAGGCCGGTCGCGACGATGCTCAGTCGAAAGTCAGCCAGTTGGTGGAACGTACCCGCAAACTGGAGAAGGAGCTCGAGCGCATCAAAGCGAAGCTCGCCAGCCAGCAGGGCAGCGATCTTACGAGCCAGGCGGTGGATGTGGACGGCACCAAGGTGCTGGCCGCCCGCCTGGATGGCGCCGATCCCAAGGTGCTGCGCGATACCGTCGATCAGTTGAAGAACAAGCTCGGCACCGCTGCTGTCGTATTGGCAGTGGTGGATGGAGAAAAGGTGAGTCTGGCGGCCGGTGTCACCAAAGACCGCACCGACAGAATCAAGGCCGGAGAGCTGGTCAATGCGGTGGCCCAACAGGTGGGCGGGCGCGGCGGCGGCCGACCGGATATGGCCCAGGCGGGTGGTAACCAGCCTGAACACGTTGATACTGCCCTGCAATCGGTGGTCGATTGGGTGCGCGAGCGACTCGGAGCGGGACAGACGGTTTAATCCTGCTCCATTTTGTAGTTTAATCTCCCCCTTTGCCGCGCGTTCCGTCCGGACCAATCCCGACACGCTCATATACATGGCCCTGATCGTACAGAAATATGGCGGTACCTCGGTGGGTACGCCCGAACGTATTCAGGCGATCGCCGAAAAAATCCATCGCTTCCGGGAGCAAGGCAACGAAGTGGTGGTCGTGGTGTCGGCCATGAGCGGAGAAACCAACCGGCTGGTCGGACTGGCCAAGAGCATCGATTCCCATCCCGATCCCCGTGAGCTCGACGTGTTGTTGTCCACCGGCGAGCAGGTCACCATCGCCCTGCTGAGCATGGCCTTGCACCGTCGAGGCTGTCCCGCCCGCTCCTATACCGGTGCCCAGGTCCGGATCCGGACCGACAGCATGTACAACAAGGCACGCATACAGGACATTGACGGCGCCCGGGTGCGGGACGATCTGACCGCCGGGCGCGTGGTGGTGGTGGCGGGTTTCCAGGGGGTCGACGAGCACGGCAACATCACCACCCTGGGGCGGGGCGGTTCGGACACCACGGCCGTTGCATTGGCGGCCGCACTGCACGCGGACGAGTGTCAGATCTACACTGACGTGGACGGCGTCTACACCACCGACCCCCGTGTGGAACCCAGAGCGCGCCGCCTGGACCGGATCACATCCGAGGAAATGCTGGAGCTGGCCAGCCTCGGTTCGAAGGTGCTGCAGATTCGTTCCGTCGAATTTGCGGGCAAATACAACGTTCCCCTGCGGGTTTTATCGTCTTTTGAAGAGGGGGAGGGCACTTTGATTACCTACGAAGAAGAGGAAGGCATGGAGGAACCCCTGATCTCAGGGATCGCCTTCAACCGGGACGAAGCCAAGCTCACCATCCTGGGCGTACCGGATCAGCCGGGCGTGGCCTATAAGATTTTGGGCCCGGTGGCCGATGCTAATATAGAAGTGGACATGATCGTGCAGAACGTGGCGCCTGACGGGAGCACCACGGACTTCACATTTACGGTCCATCGCAACGACTACGACACTGCGATGGAAATCCTGCAACGGGTCGCCAAGGAAATGGGTGCCCGCGAGGTCACCGGCGATACCAAGATCGTCAAGCTGTCGCTGGTGGGTGTCGGTATGCGCTCGCACGCGGGGATCGCGTCGACCATGTTCGAGGCCCTGGCCCACGAAGGCATCAATATCCGCATGATTTCCACGTCCGAGATCAAGATTTCCGTTGTGGTGGACGAGAAGTACCTCGAGCTTGGGGTACGTGCCCTTCACGAGGCGTTCCATCTCGATGAGGTTCCGCAGACTCAACCCTCCTGAGGACGGCATGCGGGGCGATTTCCAGGGGGTTGCTGACGGGGCAATCCCCAGGGAAGCACGAAGGAAGCCAATAATAAGAACCGCAAAGGCATGTACTACAGGTTTGGGGGTAACCGGCCGACAAGCTCTATGGTCAGATGCAACGGATCGACAGGGCAGCCGGGAACGCGGTCTTTATGTGATGAGCAAGGAGATTAGGGAATGCTGATTCTCACTCGCAGGGTAGGTGAAACCCTGATGATCGGCGACGAGGTCACCGTGACAGTCCTCGGGGTGAAGGGTAACCAGGTTCGGATCGGCGTGAATGCGCCCAAGGACGTGGCCGTCCATCGCGAAGAAATCTACGAGCGCATCAAGCGCGAGCAGGAGCAGCAGGAGGGTGGCCTAGCAGGGGAATAAGGCTTGGCGCTGCGCCTTTACGCGCGGAGCGCCCCCCTGTATCCTTACGCCTGCCGTCGTAATCGGGCGTTTTTTCCGATTGCCGTGCGGCACTTGAGGAGAGATGGCCGAGCGGCTGAAGGCGCTCCCCTGCTAAGGGAGTATGGGGTTAACAGCTCCATCGAGGGTTCGAATCCCTCTCTCTCCGCCATTTTCACCCAGCATGGAATCGGACTCTGCGGAGCGCTCCGTATTCCCGTCCACCTTGACACCATGATTCCTGGTTGGACATAATTCGCCGTTCACTACGCGCCCGTAGCTCAGCTGGATAGAGTACCTGGCTACGAACCAGGCGGTCGGGAGTTCGAATCTCTCCGGGCGCGCCATTCTGAGACGAAGCTGGGCACCCCAACAAATGGGGTGCCCGCCTTCCAGCTCGACACCGCACTAACGGTTCGGAAATTGGAACCGGTGACGGTGACTTCCTTTTTCGAGATAACAACCTCACTGACCAGCGCTCTTAGATACGCTTTCACGTATTCCGAGTTCGGGCTGAGTAGGTGCTTTCTCGCCTCGGCGATAAATGCACTAATTTGCTTATCGCCAAACTTGCGCAAAGGCAGCTCGGCCCTAGCTTTGATATTTTTTATCGTCTCATTTAAATCCGCACAGCGCTGTTGCTGAGCCCTAAGAAAGTGGCTAAGCGTCGGGTCCATATCCAGCGAACCCGACCCAACCTGTTCGTAGAGACTAGCGATTTTCGCTTCCGCGTTCGCCGCTTCACGTTCCAGCTTCTTGAGGCGCCTCTTGTCTGGCTTGGATTTTTTCGCGAGTTCGCTCAGCAGGTCAGCCATCATCGCTCGAATATGCCGAACATCGAGCACGGTGTTTGCTACTGCTTCGAGCACTGCGCGTTCGAGCTTGTCCTTCGGGATGTTGGGGCACGAGCACCGGGACGCACCTCTGCATCCCTTCGTAGAGCATCTGTAATATTTATAGCGCCCGGATTTTCCGGTCATCACAGTCATTCCACGCCCACAGATCTTGCATCTCGCAATGCCACTTAGAAGCGACGGGGCCAGGATAGCCTTCGCTTCGTGCTTCTCGGGCGCCCGCTCCTCCAAGAGCTTTTGTGCCCGGAAAAACGTCTTTCTATCAATAATCTCAGGAACTTTAACGGTGATCCACTCGCTCCGAGGCCGAAAGGTTTTTGTCCTACCATTACGGCGGAATGTGACAAGCTCGCCGATATACGCGGTATTTTTTAATACGCGATGGACTTGTTGCAGACGCCATTCTCTGCCCCGCAGCCGGTATCCGCGCTCGTTCAGATATTCTGCAATTCTTTTAACACCGAGCGTCTTCCCATGAGCGCCCTCGATTGCCATCTTGAAGATTAGCTTTACAAGTTTCCCTTCCTCAGCATTAATAGCTAGCTTTTTCTTGTAGCCGTTCCTTGCCGGGATGTCAGTAGCAATGATTTTGTAGCCGAACGGCGGAGCAGCCCCATTGTAAAATCCTTCCAGCGCGTTCCTTCGCTGGCACCCGATTACATGTTTACTGTTTTCTTTGCTCTGAAACTCGTCCATTAGACCCAGTACATTTCTGACGAGAAACCCGGCGCCTCCGTCATCCGGTGTCGGCTGAGTGATCGAAATTACCGTCACCTTGGCTTTTTCCAGCTCACGTTCATACATCGCTCGCCGGAGATTATCCCGGAAGAAACGCGACATTGAATATACAGCGATTGCATCGTATGGGTGTTGCGATGACCGCGCATCGTCCATCATTTGCTCTAAAACGACGCGACCCTCTTTTGACGCGGAACCGACTTCTTTGTAGGTTTTCACTACCGTGTGGCCTCCCGCCTTCGCCCATGCTTTAATCTGCGCTATTTGGTCGGCAATGGAAGCGCCTTCTCGGTCCTGCCTTTCTGTAGAGACTCGTGCATAGATTGCAATGTTCATTTTTGGACCCTCCGTTCAGCGCGTGACGCGCGCAAACCGTCGGCTGATGTCTGCTCCGCTGGCGATCGCTCGCGTTTGAGGACGTTGAGAAAGCAGTCAGCTG
>Ga0307441_1000044_pt1:22500-58849 | contig 58849 bp, 55 predicted proteins | sample SalMarWE160420MG_FD_202149 | JGI IMG/M metagenome (GOLD analysis project Ga0307441, IMG submission 202149) | Salt marsh sediment microbial communities from the Plum Island Ecosystem LTER, Massachusetts, United States - WE1604-20 | ecosystem: Environmental > Aquatic > Marine >... | reverse complement strand
GAAGGGCCGGGCGTCGAGCCTCAGGACTGGGCGTTCGCACCTGCGCACACAGTGGCCAAGGCCGGTAGCGAGGGCGACGTCAAGGGTGTGGCCACCTTCTTCACGGGGCCCAACTTCAAGCCGTCGTTCGCCAACCTGCTGCTCCCCAACGCCGACCAGGGCACGATGACGGCCACCCTGACCTATCAGGGCACGGCCGTGAAGGTACCGGTCACCATCACGCCGGCCCCGCAGCCCGACATCAAGAACGGCAAGCAGCTCTACGACCAGAACTGCGCCATGTGCCACGGCGCCACGGCCAAGGGCGTGGCGGACTTCCCGAACCTCACCTACACCGATGCCGGCATCGGCGGCTGGAGCGTGTCTCAGTTCAATCGTGCCGTGCGCGTGGGCGTGGACGATGCCGGGGCCACCCTCGAGCAGACCATGCCGCGTTGGCAGTCCAATGGCTTCAAGACCGACTTCGGTCACGCGCCGAGCGCACAGGAGATCAGCGACATCTTTGGCTACCTGAAGACGCTCAAGTAGCCCGACGAGCCGTTTGGCGACGCGCCTCCGCAGCTGCATATCAGCTGCGGAGGCGCGTCTGGTGTGCAATGGGGCGGAGCGGTCGTCACTTCAGTCCCGGCTTCGGCAACGCCAGTGTCAGCGCAGCCGTCACCACCGTGAACACGAAGACCAGCAGGAACAGGCGGTGCAGACCGAGCTGAAGGCTCGCGCGCAGGACGGCCGCGACGCGTTCGCCGCTGGCAGCAACGGCCTGGCCAGGCTGAAGCAGGTTCTGGACGGCGTCGACGCTCACCTGGCCGGCCAGGCCGTGCTGGCTGATGCTGCGCTTCAGGCTGAGATTCAACGCGCCGCCGAGGAGCGCGGCGCCGGTGGCGTTGCCGAGGATGCGCATGAACATGTTGGTCGCGGTGGCCACGCCGCGCCGCGCCCACTCGACGCTGCTCTGGATCGCGACGATGAACGTCGTCGACAGGAAGCCCATGCCGACGCCCATGCACAGCGAGGCCGCGCTGGCATACGCCGGCCCGAGGCGCGGCGCGAGGAGCACGAAGAGCCCGCCGGCGAGCAGCCCGGCGAGGCCGCCCATGCGCGCCGTCGTCCTTGCGCCGAGCGGCACCAGCAGCCGGCCGGCCAGGACCGATGCGATCGGCCAGCCGATCGACATGCTGGTCAACGTGAAGCCCGCAACCAACGGAGAGCGGCCCATCACCCCCTGCACGTAGGTCGGCAGGTAGGTGATGAGGCCGATCATCATCACGCCGGAGGTGAGCGTGGCGAGGTTGGACACGGTGATGAGGCGGTCGCTCCACTGCGCGAGATCCACGATGGGTTCAGCGGCGCGGCGCTCTCGCCACAGGAACGCCACCAGCACCGCAGCGGACACGGCCAGCAGCGCCAGGACACGGAACGTTCCCCACTGCCCGGCGCCGGTGAGCGCCAGCATCAGCGCCGACACCGCCACCAGGAACAGCACCGCTCCGACGAAATCGATGGTGTGCCGCTTGTGCGCGACGTCCTCGTGAAGGTACAGCGTGACGCCGAGGACGGCGAGCACGCCGAACGGCACGTTCAGCCAGAAGATCCACGACCAGTGCGCATACTGCACGATCAGACCGCCCACCAGTGGCCCCACCACCGCCGAGATGCCCCACACGCTCGACAGGTACCCCTGCACGCGGGCACGCTCGCGCAGCTCGTACAGGTCACCCGCCAGCGTGGTGACGGTGGGGTAGACCGCCCCGGCGCCCACTCCCTGGATGAAGCGGAAGCCGATCAGCACCAGCATGGACGGCGCGAAGCCGCACAACACCGAGCCGACCAGGAACACCGCCACACCGCCCACGAAGACGGGCTTCCGGCCGAACAGATCGGCCAGCCTGCCGAACAGCGGGGTGGTGATCGCCTGCATCAGCAGGAACGCCGAGAACACCCAGCTGTACAGGGCGAAGCCGCCCAGACTGGCGACGATGCTGGGCATTGCCGTCGCCACGATGGTGCCTTCGATGGCCGCCATGAACATGGCCAGGATCAGCGCGACGAGAACGAGCGGTCGGCGGGTGCGAGGTGCCGGTGCCTGCGGGGGCGGCGCCGGCTGGGAAGGCGGGGCTCGGGTCGGCGCGCGAGGCATGGCAGATTCTCCCAGGGCAGCGCCGCGCCGTCAACGACGTTCGGGCGCGGCAGGCGGCGAGACGACGCGGTTCAAGCGGCGTGACGCATGGCCTCGGCCGGGGCGATGCGCGTGGCGAGCAACGCCGGCCACAGCGCCGCCAGCACGCCCGTCGCCAGCGCGAACAACACCGCCACCGCGACCTGGTCGGGGCTCACGCTGGGGTACAGGACCGGCGCGATGCCGAGCGCCGCGTACAGGCCCTCGAAGCCGGGGATCGAGAATCCCGGCGCCAGCGCCGCCACCGCGGCCAGCCCCGCGGCGCCGCCGAGCACGGCACCCGACAGGCACAGCAAGACGCTCTCGGTGACGATCATCCGCACCACGGTGGCGCCGCGCGCGCCCAGCGCCACCACAAGCCCGAACTCGCGGACCCGCTCGATGAGGCCGAGGTAGACCGTGTTCATCACCAGCAGCCCCGCCAGCACGTAGAAGAACAGCGACATGCCGTACAGCACCGGGTCCATCGCGTTGACCAGCGCCACCATGGTGGGATCGAGCTGCCGCCACGTCTCGACCTCGTAGCCCGGCCCGAGCGACCGGCGCAACGCGCTCGCCGCGGCAGCCACGGTGGGGTCGTCTCGCAGCGTGTGAACGGCGGGGAAGTGGATGTCGAAGCGCTCGACGGCGTCGGGGGCGGCAAGCTCCTGCGCAGCCGCCAGCGGCAGGTACGCGGTGGCGGCCTCACGCGTCGGATCATCCAGTCGCACCAGCCCCCGCACCCGGTAGGCCGCCGCACCCAGGCCGTCGGTGGCGGGCGCGTACACCGACACCACGTCCCCCAGGTTCACCTTGAGAGCATCGGCGAGGGCGCGGCCGAGGACGATCGCGCTCTGATCCTCGGCACCGGGATAGGTTCCCGCCACCAGCTCCCCAGCGGCATCGGGGGCGCCGGAGGGCGAGCGGTCCCGGCCGACGACCGCCACGGCACGGGAGCGCGCCGCGCCCGCCAGCAGCGCCGGGACGTCGAGCACGCCGACCACGTCGGCTGCCGGCGCCGTGCCGGCCACACGTGCGCTGAGGGTGCCTGCCGGCCGCAGCAGACGCGCGCGGAAGTCGATCGCGTCGCGGTAGCCGGCCACGTGCACTTCGATGTGCCCGGCGCGGGCGGTGACGTCCTGATAGAAGCTGTTCGTCAGTGCGCCGCCCATGCTGTAGAACAGGATCGCGATGAGCACCACCAGCCCCACCGCTGCCGCGGTGGTGGCGCTGCGACGCCGCTGCCGCCACACGTTGCGCCAGGCGAGTGCCAGCATCATGCGGACCGCCCCGCGCCGGGGCGGAGGGTCCTCATGGCGCTCGCAGCGCCTCGGCCGGGCGCAACCTGCGCAGACGGCGGGCGGGCGCGACGGCCGCAAAGACCGCGGCGAGAACGATGGTGAGCGCCGCCCAAGCCAGGTAGGCGAGCGAGCCGGCGAGGTAGATGCGGTCCGAGAGGGCCACATCCTTGAGGATGCTGCCGTAGAAGTGGAGCAGCACGGGGCCGAGCAGGTTGACGCGGGCGAGCAGCCCGGCGATGGCGTAACCTGCCGCGGCCCCTGCCAGCAGGCCGAGCCCGGCGGTGGTGCCCGCTTCCAGCGTCACCATCCAAGCCAGGTTCCCCTGCGACAGGCCGAGCGACGTCGCCACGCCGAACTCACGAGTGCGCTCCAGCACACTGACCACCACGCTGCTGAGGACCGCGAGCGCCGCGAAGACGGAGAACACCAGCGCCAGCGGGATCATCGACCTGCGCTTGGCCTCGATGCCGCTCATCAGCCCTGACAGCGTGTCCTGAACGCTGTAGGCGCGGATCCCCGCGGGCAACAGGCCGCCTACGGCGGAGGCCACCGCGCGCTCGCGTCCGTGGCCCACATCCAGCGCCAGGCCGGTGGCGGTGGTCACGCCGGTGAGGCGCCGGGCGTCGCGAATGTCGATCAACACCGCCGAGCGGTCCACGTAGGCGATCCCCGAGTCGACGATGCCGACCAGGCGCAGCCCCAACGCCTGCGCGCCCGCCAGCGCCTGGGCGGCGACCACCAGCCGCTCGCCGACGCGAACATCCAGCTTTTCGGCGAGCTGGCGGCCCAGCACGATCTCGCCGGGCCCGCGCACCATGCGGCCCTCTGCGACGGCGGCCGGCACGTCGCTGACCAGCGGCTCGAGCCCCGGCTCGACGCCGCGCACGCTCGCGCCGAGGGCCGCGTAGGGCGATTGCAGCAGGGCGGGAAAGGTGAGCCGGGCCGCGGTGGCGCCTACCGCCCCGCCGCTCAGGCGGTCCCTGAAGGACAACTCGGGCAGGGCATTGTGGGGATCCGGATCGCTGTGGTAGGCCGGCGTGGTGATGAGCACGGGTGCGCTGGCAAAGCGCCCCTGGCTGCTCAACAGCGAGGCGACGAAGCCGTCGTAGAAGCTCCAGAAGAGAATGATCGCCATGGTGGCGTACGCCACCACCACCAACAGCAGCACGGTGCGGCTGCGTTGCCGCCACAGGTTGCGCCACGCGAGCTTGGCGACCGACCAGGCCACCAGTCCCCTCCACTCGGCCCGGCTGCGAGGTAGGCGGGCGTCGCCTTTATCATAGCGCTGTACGACACGCCTCGGGCACGGAGTCACGGCCGCCGGCGGCGCCGGACCGAGCGCTCACGAACGCGCGGTTCCCCGTTGCTGCCGCGGCGCCCGAGTGCCTCACGCCTGCACGCGGGCGAACCACGCGGTCGCGCGCACGAGATCCTCCCGGCTCAGCGCATGGCCGGCCGGCAGCACGGCGTGCTCGACCGTGGCGCCCAGGTTCGCGAGCAGGGCGGGCAACGACTGTCCGGCCTGGAGGTACGGGTCCGCGGCGCCGAAAAGCAGGAGCGCCGCCAGCCCCGTGAGATCGGGCGCCGGTGGCGTCGTGAACGGTTGCACAGGGCGCAACAGCGCCAGGCGCCGGAACGTCCCGGGCGCGCGCAGCTCGGCGGCGAGCGCGACGTTGGCGCCGTTGGAGTACCCCAGCGCCGCGCGCGGCAGGTCGGCCGCCCGGTAGCGCTCGGCGGCCCGGAGGGTGAACTCTGCCAGGGCGTCGGCCTCCGAGGCGAGGTGTGCCTGGTCGTAACGCAGCGCATCGAAGCGGCGGAAGAACCGCGTCACGCCCTCCTCGTCCGAGCGTCCGCGGACCCCGATCAGGACGTGGTCCGGTGCCACGGCTCGCCCCAGCTCCAGCAGGCTGGTCTCGTCGCCCCCGGTGCCGTGGAGCAGGAACAGCACGCCGGCTGGGCGGCTCGCGGCGGGCTCGGCGACGGCGTGTCGGAAGGCCATCGCAGCGTTGCCGGACTGGCGGGGGGCTGTCACGGCGCCGCTCCGGCGAGCCGGGTCCCGGCCGGCCGCGTCCTGGCGGGCGTCACGCCAGCGGCCGCAGGTGCGCCTCGATGTCGGCGCGCCGCGGCTCCAGGAAGGGCGGCAGGGCGAGGCTCGCGCCCAGGCCGTCCAGAGGCTCGTCGACGTCGAAACCGGGCCCGTCGGTCGCGATCTCGAAGAGGATGCCGTTGGGCTCTCGAAAGTAGAGGCTGCGGAAGTAGAAGCGATCCACCCGTCCGCTGTTGGGGATGCGGTAAGCGTTGAGGCGCTCGAGCCAGGCGCGGTGCTGCGCCTCGTCGCGGGTGCGGAAGGCGATGTGGTGGACGCCGCCGGCGCCCGGGCGGGTGGCTGGCAGCTCGGGCTGCACCGCCACGTGGACTTCGGCGCCGGCGCCGCCCTGGCCCATGCTGAGGACGAGCACCTGGTTCCCCGTTTCCAGCCGGTACTCGCGGGTCTGCTGCATGCCAAGCAGCTCCACCAGGACCGCGACCGTCGGCCGCGCGGCGGGGACGCTGAGCAGCACCGGTCCCAGACCGCGGATCTGGCGCTCGAGCGGCACCGGCGCGTCGTGCCACGGGTACGCGTCGCCGGCGCCGCCGTCGTCGACCAGCGCCAGCCGCTGCCCCTCAGGGTCCTCGAACGGAAGCGTTCGCCGTCCGTCGACCTCGGCGGGAGGCTGCACGCTGGCGCCGGCGGCTTCCAGGCGGGCGCGCCACCAGCTCAGGCACGCGTCGCCCCCGGCGACCCGCAGGGCCGTACGAGCGACGCTATGGGTGCCGCGCCGTTCGGCCGCAGCCAGCGCCCAGTCGAAGAACGTCAAGTCGCTGCCGGGAGAGCCTCTGCCATCGGCGTAGAACAGGTGATACGCGCGGACGTCGTCCTGGTTGACGGTCTTCTTCACCAGGCGCATGCCGAGGACGTCACGGTAGAACGCGAGGTTGGCGCGAGCCTTCGCGGTCACGGCCGTCACGTGATGCAGCCCCTCGAGGGTGGGGACCGGGGTCCCCGCGGTGTCCGTCATGACTGAGTCCCTCCCTGGCGCCCTCCGAGAGGGCGTCCTTGCGAGCCGGTCGGCGGTGCGCGCAGCGCGCGCAGCAGGCTGACCAGGATGCGCGTGTCGCCGGCGCCGAGGCGCCCGAAGTGCTCGGCGTGCCAGCCCTCGACGAGCGGCACCACGCGGTCGTGGAGCGCGCGCCCAGCAGGCGTGAGGCGCAGCCGCTTGTGGCGCCCGTCGCGATGCCGCTCGACCAGGCCGTGCCGAGTGAGGCGATGCATGTGGTAGGTGACGTTGGCCTGGGTGACGAGCAGGCGCGCCGCGAGCTCGCGCTGCGTGATGCCGTCGCGCGGACCGAGCTGCGCCAGGACATCGAACTCCGCCACGCTCAGCCCGTGTGGCCTGAGCAGCGCTGCCAGGGCGTGCATGGTCTCGCCGTAGACGCGCGCCAGGCGCATCCAGGCGAGGACCGCCAGGCGCGCCTCGACGCGCGGCCGGAGGCGCGGATCGCGGGGGGACCCGGAGGCGCTCGACATGCTTGACTTTAAGACTTAAGCATTTCGTCGGTAGGGCGCCCGCACGACATGCGTGGCGCAGTCCTGCCGCGGCGGAGGCGACGCCCTGGCCGACGGCGCTGCCCTGCGCGAGAAGCCGCCGGGTGGCCTCGACGCACGGTGCGGCGACGTCCGCCCTTGCACCGCCACACACGCCGACCTGCTAGCGTGAGGGGCATGACATCGCTCAGACGCCTGTGGCCTCTGCTCGTGCTCGGTGCTCTGCTGGCCGGCTGCGCCCCTGCCGCGCTGGGCACCTCGCCGACCAACCCGTTCCCCATCGCGAGCCAGGACATCGCGACGACGCCGGGCGGCCGACTGTACGTGAAGATCCCCTACACCTTCGCCGACTTCGGGATCGATCCCACCAAGTTGACCGGCATGCTCTGGGTCCCCAGCGGGTACAACTCCGAGACCGCCGTCGTGACCAGCACGTTCTCTCTGACGAACGTTCAGGTGCCCGAGGGCTGGCGCATGACGGTGGCGCAGGTCCAGGCGACGCGTGTTCACCTGGCACCGCTGCGGAGCATCGACAAGGGGTCGACCCAGTACAGCCTCATGGTCGTGCTGGAGATCCATGCCAAGCCGGAGGCGGTGTCGGGACCGTATCACCTGAGCGCCTCCATGTCGTACAAGACGACGAGCAAGGCCATTCACGTGGACCTGAGGGTGATGCGTTGAGCCGACGCCGGCCGCTTGCCCGGCGGGCTCACAGCTCCGCACCCTCGCGGGCGATGCCGCTCAGCAGCCAGCAGCCGCGACGGTCCCCACGCACCTGGCGCTTCAGCGCGATCGTGTAACGGACGGCGCTGCCGCCGGCAGCGGTGATCACGACGGCGGCGCGCGCGCTGTCGCCGTCGCGGTCGAGCGCCTCGAGCCGCGCCGACGCATGCCCCAGCAAGGGGGCGTTGGCGCTGTTGCCGAGGGCGCGCGAGAACGCCGCTTGATCGCCGATCAGGCCGCGCATGCGGTCCGACGCGAAGGCGTACACCACGGCTGCGCCGCCGCCCTTAACGCCATCGTCGTCGGCGAGTGCGCCAAGCACCGTGTCGACGACCTGGGCCGGCGACAGTCGAGACGACGGGACTCGTGGCATCATGCCTGCCCGAGCCCGCTTCGGCGCACTCGCCGCCTCATCGCGCCCGCCCCTGGGCCCGCGAGTGCGTGCCCGTCAGTGCGGGAGGGCCATGGAGATGAACTTGGTTTCGAGGTATTCGTGGATGCCCCAGGGGCCGCCTTCGCGGCCGAGGCCGGACTGCTTGACGCCGCCGAAGGGTGCGTAGGGCACGCTGGGGACGCCGTCGTTGACGCCGACGATGCCGTACTCGAGGGCTTCGGAGATCTTGAAGGCGCGGCTCAGGTCGTTGGTGTAGAGGTACGCCGCCAGGCCGTAGGGCGTGTCGTTGGCCATGCGCACGGCGTCCTCGTCGTGCGCGAAGGCGAGGATGGGGCTGACGGGCCCGAAGGTCTCCTCGTGCATGAGCTGCATGTCGGGGGTGACGCCCAGCAGCACGGTGGGGGCGTAGTACAGGCCGCCCGTGGCGCGGCCGCCGCGCACGACCTGAGCGCCCTTGGTGAGCGCGTCCTGCACGTGCCGCTGGACCTTGTTCAGGCCCGCCTCGTCGACCAGCGGGCCGATGTCGGTGTTCTCGTCGAGCGGGTCGCCCACCACCAGCGTTTCGGTGGCGTCGGCGTAGCGTTCCACGAAGGCGTCCAGGATGCTCTCCTGTACGTAGATGCGGTTGGTGCACACGCAGGTCTGGCCGGCGTTGCGGTACTTGCAGGCGATCACCTGCTCCACCGCCCGCTCGATGTCGGCATCGTCGAACACCAGGTAGGGGGCGTGACCGCCGAGCTCCAGCGAGATCTTCTTGATGGTCGCGGCGGACTTGCCGTAGAGGATGCGGCCCACCTCGGTGGAGCCGGTGAAGGTGAGCTTGCGGATGCGCGGATCGCTCATCAGTGCGTCGGACAGGGGCACCGGGTCGAGCGCCGGCAGCACTTGCAGGGTGCCTTCCGGGCCGCCCGCCTGCAGCCACAGCTCGGCCAGCAGCAGCGCCGACAGCGGGCTCTGCTCGGCGGGTTTGAGGATGAACGTGCAGCCCGCCGCCAGCGCCGGCGCGGCCTTGCGCGTCACCATCGCCAGCGGGAAGTTCCAGGGCGTGACGCCGAACACCGGACCCACCGGCTGGCGGATCGCCATCAGCCGCTTGCCCGCCACGTGAGACGGGAACGTCTCACCGTAGACGCGTTTGGCTTCCTCGGCGTACCAGCGCACGAAGCCCGCCGCGTACGCCACCTCGCCGCGCGCCTCGCGGATCGGCTTGCCCATCTCCCGGCTCATGCTGCGTGCCAGCCGCTCCTCGTTCGCCATGATCAGCTCGAACCAGCGAAACAGCACCTCCGAGCGCTCGAACGCGCTGACCGCCCGCCACGACTCGAACGCCCGCCACGCTGCATCGGCCGCCAGGCCCGCCTCCACCGCGCCGCAATCGGCCACCTCCGCCAGCACCTCGCCCGTCGCCGGGCTCTTGACCGCGAACACCGACCCCGCCTCGTGCCAGGTATCGGCAAGAAAACGTCGCTGAACGTCGTGTAGGCTTTCCATGAAGCAGTCTAGCAACCGGCGCTGCGCTGGGCGGTGTCGGCTGCACCGGCCTGCACGGTCATGGCGGCGGCTCGATTTCGAGCCGCCAGAGGTCGGCCACGCTCTCGCGGCGCCGCACCAGCCGGGCCACGCCGGCCTCGACCGCCACCTCGGCCGGCCGGGGGCTGGAGGCGTAGTTGGACGCCATGGCGAAGCCGTAGGCGCCTGCTTCGTCGACGGCCAGCAGGGTGCCGGCCGCGACGGCCGGGAGGCGCCGGTCGCGGCCGAGCCGGTCGGCGTTCTCACACAGCGGCCCGTCGATGTCGAGCGTGTCCTCCGGCCCGCTGGCGACAGCCGCCGCGGCGCCTGAAGACACGACGCGGATGGGATGCACCGCACCGTAGAGGGCAGGGCGCAGCAGCTCCGCCATGCCGGCATCGGCCACCACGTGACGCGTCGGGCCATCGCGCTTGACGTGGAGCACGCGCGTGAGCAAGACGCCGGACTCCGCCACCAGGAACCGCCCGGGTTCGAGGAGCAGCCGGGCGCCGAGCTGCGCCGCGAGCCGTTGCGCACGGCGGGCGAAGGCCTCGAGTGGGAAGTCGGGCACGGCGAAGCCGCCACCGAGATCGACCAGGGGACGTCCCGGCAGGGCGTCGTACAGAGGCGCGAGCACGTCGAGGATGGCGTCGTACACAGCCAGGTCGCGGATCATCGAGCCGGCGTGGACGTGGAAGCCGGCGAGCAGGCCGGCATCGGCGACCTCACGGCCGAGTTCGAGGGCCGCTGCGGGCGGCAACCCGAACTTCGAGGTGGCGGCGCCGGTCGCGAGGTGCTCGTGCGTACGCGGGTCCAGCCCAGGGTTGACGCGCACGAGCATCTGCACGTCGCCGGCGTGATCCCGCCAGATGCGCCACTGGTCCGGGGAGTCCAGGCTGGCCAGCCCGACGCCAGCCTCGCTCGAGCGTGCCACCAGCTCGGTGTCCTGCCGGGGACCGCCGACCAGGATGTCGGGTGGCTCCACGCCGGCGCGCAACGCGCGCTCGAGCTCGCCCAGGGTGATGACCTCGGCGCCGGCGCCGAGCGCCGCGAGGTGGCGTAGCACGGCCCCGTTCGGATTCGCCTTGGCGGCATAGCGCAGCGCGGCACGTGGCAGGAGGCGCCCGAGCTCGCGCCGCCGCCTGGTGATCAGGTCGAGGTCGTAAACGTACGTCGGGGTGCCGAAGCGCCCCGCGATGGCGTGGAGCAGCGCGTCGTCCATGGAGATGCGGCGAGGCTAGCACGGCGCTTGGGTCTCGGCTCCATGGGCGCGGCGACGCTCGGCGTGCTGGCGGCTATGCTGTGCCTCATGATGAACAGACAGATCCGGCGCGAGCAGGCCAAGCAGGACCGCAAGGCGGCCAAGGACAAGCAGCGCAAGCGGGCCGCGCGCCGCGCCCGGGCGGGCAACCTACGACGGCGCCGGACTCAGGCGCGCACGGAGCGCGCCGGTGCGGGCGGGGCCGGACCAGCGCACAAGCCGACCACAGCGGAGCAGCGCAAGCGCCTCCCCGGCCGCTTCTCGGGCGTCCTGATGCTCGCCACCGTGTTCTTCATCGTGCTGCAGGCGGCCGTGCCCGTGAAGGATGCGACCACGCTCAACAGCGTCACCGGTGCGGGCTTCTTCGTGCTGTTCGGCTACTTCTCGGAGCTCTATCTGGAGCGGCGCGGCGCGGGCCGCGCGCTGGTCATGACGCTGGTCTCGGGGGTGCTGCTGGTGGTGGGCGTGAGCGCCGCCAGACTGCTGCAGCCGGCGCTGGGCATGGACTGGCTGATGATGGGCCTGGCCCTTCCGGGTGTGATCGCCGGCGCCTTCCTCGGCCGGCTGGTGTTCTACAACGCCCCGGGCTAGGGAGCGGTCGGTGCCGGGCGGTGGGTCGGCCGGACCCAGCGCGCTCGTCGGGGCGATGCACGAGGAGCTGGAGGCGCTGCTCGCGGACGTGGAGGATGGCAGGCGCGAGGAGCTGGGGCCGTTCGCCGTCACGCACGGTCGACTGGAGGGGCGGCCGGTGTTGCTGGCGCACTGCGGCATCGGCAAGGTGAACGCCGGCGCGCTGGCGCAGGCGTTGCTCGCGCGCGGCGTTGCCCGGCTGATCTTCACCGGGGTAGCGGGCGCCGTGCGCGAGGGGTTGCGGGTCGGTGACCTGGTCGTGTCGACAGACGCGATACAGCACGATGTCGACGTCACGCCGCTGGGCTACCGCCTGGGCGAGGTGCCGGGCGAGCCGCTGGCGTGGCCTGCCGACGAGCGGCTGCGCGAGCTGGCGTTGAGCGCGGCCGCCGAGCTCGAGGACGTGCAGGTGGTGAGCGGCCGCGTGGCCTCCGGCGACCAGTTCATCGCCGACGGCGGACGCGTGCGCGAGCTGCGCGAGCGCTTCGGCGCCGCCTGCGCCGAGATGGAGGGCGCGGCGGTGGCCCAGGTGTGCGCCAAGTGGGGCGTGCCCTACGTCATCATCCGCTGCATCAGCGATACCGCGGATCACGCGGCCCACGCCGACTTCCGCACGTTCACGCCGCTGGCGGCCGCACGCGCCAAGCGCGTGGTGCGCGGCATCCTGCGCAGGTTGTGAGCCGCGGACGAAGGGTGCATGCCGCATGTCCAGGTTCCTGATCGCCCTGGGGTTGCTCCTGGTAGTGGTCGGCGTGCTGTGGGCGTGGCTACCGCGCGCGTTCGGCTGGTTCGGCCATCTCCCCGGTGACGTGCGCATCGAGACCCGGCACGGCGTCGTGTTCATCCCGGTCGCATCGATGATCGTCGTGAGCCTGGTCGGAACGCTGCTTCTCAATGGCCTGGCGTGGCTGGTCAGGCGCTGGCCGTAGCGACCGCGCAGCGGCGGGGTGGCCGGGCCGGTGCGGCGTAGCCTGCCGGTTCGGTGCTGCGGGAGGGCAGGCGTACAATGTTAGACCGTGATCAGGGCGCCGGCATTCGCCGGCGCGCCTCGCTGCTCCAGGCGCCTTGCGCTGGGCGCCGCCCGGAGAGGACACAACGACGATGAGCGATGTACTGGACGAATTGTTGAATCTCGACCGGTCGCAACTCGAGCCGGACGAGCTGCGCCAGCTCAACGAGACCGAGCTTCGCGAGTGGCTTGAGTCGCTGGACTACGTGCTGGCCAGCGGCGGCCCGGAGCGCGTCAGGTCCATCCTGGAGCAGCTCGAGCAGCACGCCTACAAGCACGGTGTGCCGATCCCCTACATGGCGACCACGCCCTACATCAACACCATCGGGCTGGACGAGCAGCCGGACTACCCCGGCGACCTCGAGCTCGAGGAGCGCATCACCAACCTGATCCGCTGGAACGCCATGGCCATGGTGGTGAGGGCGAACAAGTTCTCGTCCGGGATCGGGGGGCACATCGCCACCTACGCCTCGGCGGCCACCCTGTACGAGGTCGGCTTCAACCACTTCTTCCGCGGGCCGGCGGCCGGCGCCGACGCGGATCTGGTGTACTTCCAGGGGCACGCCAGCCCCGGCATCTATGCCCGTTCCTTCCTCGAGGGTCGCTTCCCGGTCGAGGCCATGCGCAACTTCCGGCGTGAGCTGCAAGAGCACCCGGGGCTGTCGTCCTACCCCCACCCGTGGCTGATGAAGGACTACTGGTCCTTCCCCACGGTGTCGATGGGCCTGGGGCCACTGGCGTCGATCTACCAGGCGCGCTTCCGCCGCTACCTCGAGGACCGCGGGCTGTTCTCGCCCGGCGACGGCAAGGTGTGGGCCTTCGTGGGCGACGGCGAGACCGACGAGGTGGAGACGCTGGGCGCCATCCGTGTGGCCGCCCGCAACAAGCTCGACAACCTCATCTGGGTCGTCAACTGCAACCTGCAGCGCCTCGACGGCCCCGTCTTCGGCAACGGCAAGATCATCCAGGAGCTCGAGGCCATCTTCCGGGGCGCGGGCTGGAACGTGATCAAGGTGGCCTGGGGCAGCAAGTGGGATGAGCTGCTCGCCCGCGATTCAGGCGGCGTGCTGGCACGCCGCTTCGAGGAGATGGTCGACGGCGAGTCGCAGCGCTACGCGGCGTTCGGCGCACCGGAGCTCCGCGACCGGTTCTTCAACACCCCCGAGCTGAAGAAGATGATCGAGGACTGGACCGACGACGACATCGCCCAGCTGAACCGCGGCGGCCACGACCCGGTGAAGATCTACGCCGCGTTCCAGAGCGCGGTCCAGCACCGCGGCTCGCCGACCGCCATTCTGTTCCGAACGGTGAAGGGCTACGGGATGGGCGAGGCCGGCGAGGCCAAGAACGTCACCCACCAGCAGAAGAAGCTCGACGTGGACCAGATGAAGGCCTTCCGGGACCGCTTCGACCTGCCCGTCCGCGACGACGAGATCACGAAGTACCCGTTCTTCCGCCCGCCGGACGACAGCCCGGAGCTGAGCTACCTGCTGGCGAGGCGCAACGAGCTGGGCGGCTTCATGCCGGCCCGCGCGCCGCAGTCCGAACGTCTGGACCCGCCGGCGGCAGAGAGCTTCGAGGAGTTCATGGAGGGCACCGACGGCCGCGAGGTGTCGACCACCATGGCCTTCGTGAGCGTGTTGCGCAAGCTGTTGCGCGACGACACCTGGGGCAGGCTGGTCGTGCCGATCGTGCCGGATGAAGCACGGACCTTCGGCATGGAGGCGCTGTTCCGCCAGATCGGCATCTACTCCAACGTGGGGCAGCTCTACGAGCCGGTGGACAGCGAGAACCTGCTCTTCTACAAGGAGTCGCGCGACGGTCAGATCCTCGAGGAGGGGATCACCGAGGCTGGCTCGATGGCGTCGTTCCTGGCCGCGGGCACCGCGTACGCCAGCTACGGCGTGAACACCGTCCCGTTCTTCATCTACTACTCGATGTTCGGGTTCCAGCGCATCGGCGACCTGATCTGGGCCGCCGGCGACAGCCGCGCGCGCGGCTTCCTGGTCGGCGGCACCGCTGGGCGTACCACCCTCGCGGGGGAGGGGCTCCAGCACCAGGACGGCCACTCCCACGTCCTGGCCTACACCGTGCCCAACGTGCTCGCCTACGACCCGGCCTTCGCCTTCGAGATCGCCATCATCGTCCGCGAAGGTCTGCGGCGCATGTACCAGCAGCAGGACGACGTCTTCTACTACCTCACCGTCGGCAACGAGAACTATGCGCAACCGGCGGCGCCCGAGCACCTCGGTCGCGAGGCGCTCGAGGAGGGCGTGATCAAGGGCATGTACCTCTTCCGCCCCGCCGCCAGGAAGCGCAGCAAGCTGCATGCCCAGCTCTTCGGCAGCGGGTCGATCATGAACGAGGTGCTGGAGGCCAGCCGCATCCTCGAGCAGGATTACAAGGTGGCCGCCGACGTGTGGAGCGTCACCTCCTACAAGGCCCTCCACGTTGATGCTCTGGAGGCGGAACGCTACAACCGCCTGCATCCCGAACAGGAGCCTCGCGTGCCGTTCGCCCGGCGCCAGCTCGAGGGTGCCAAGGGCGTGTTCGTCGCCGCTTCGGACTACATGAAGATCCTGCCGGATGCACTGGCGCGCCATCTGCCGGGGCCGCTTGTGACCCTGGGGACCGACGGCTTCGGGCGCAGCGAAGCCCGTGAGGAGCTGCGTGAGTTCTTCGAGGTGAATGCCGGGCACATCGTGCTGGCCACATTGAAGGCGCTCGCCGAGGACGGCCAGGTGACGGCTTCGGTGGTCGAGAAGGCGCGCGACGCTTTGGGCATCGATCCGGACAAGCCGAACCCGCACACCGACTGAGGACCTGGAAAGGAAGCGCGCGTGGCAACCGAAGTCAGACTGCCCGAGGTGGGAGAAGGCATCGAGTCCGGTACCGTGGTCGGGGTGCTGGTGAGCGTCGGCGACGCGGTCGAGAAGGACCAGGCCCTGATCGAGCTGGAGACCGACAAGGCGGTCGTGGAGGTGCCCTCCACGTCGGCCGGCGTGGTCAAGGCGATCAATGTCGCCGAGAACCAGGAAGCCAAGGTCGGCCAGGTGATCGTGACCCTGGATGAGGCCGGGGCCGCCGCTGCGCCCCGCGAAGAGCGGCCGGCGACGCAAGAGCCGCACGGCGGGGAGGCCGCCCCGCCGCCGCAGGCGGCCGAGCGGCCCGCGCTCCAGCCCGTGGCGGAGGGCGCATCGAAGGCGCCGAAAGCGGCGCCCGCGCCGCGTCCCTCCCGGGCCGGCGGCGACGGCGCCTTGCCGCTGGTGCCGGCGGCGCCGTCCGTGCGGCGGCTGGCGCGGGAGCTCGGTGTCGACATCCGCCAGGTGCAGGGCAGCGGCGTCCTGGGACGCGTGTCCGCCGGAGATGTGCGCTCTGCCGCGGACGGTGCCGGCCCGGCGACGATGACGCCGGCCCAGCCCGCTGCGCTCCCGGACTTCGGTCGCTGGGGCGAGGTGGAGCGCAAGCCGATGAGCGGCATCCGCAAGGCGACCGTGCGCACGATGGCCACCGCCTGGTCGACGGTGCCGATGGTCACCCAGTTCGACAAGGCCGACATCACGCAGTTCGAGAGACTGCGGCAGCGCTACAAGGCGCAGGCCGAAGCGATGGGCGCGAAGCTCACGCCGACGGCGATGTTGCTGAAGGTGGTGGCGTCCGCGCTGCGCCGCTTCCCGGACTTCAACGCCAGCATCGACGGCGCCAGCCTGGAGATCGTCTACAAGCACTACGTCAACGTCGGCGTCGCGGTCGACACGGACAACGGCCTGCTCGTGCCGGTGATCAAGAATGCCGATGCCAAGAACGTGCTGGAGCTCGCGAGCGAGCTTGGCGAGCTGGCCGAGAAGGCGCGGAACCGCAAGCTGACGCCCGACGACATGCAGGGGGGCAACTTCAGCGTGTCGAACCTGGGAGGCATCGGCGGGACCGGCTTCACGCCCATCGTCAACCCGCCCGAGGTGGCCATCCTGGGCGTCTCGCGCTCGGCCTACGAGCCCGTCTACAACGCCGACACGGGGCAGTTCGACGCGCGCCTGCTGATGCCCCTGGCGCTCACCTACGACCACCGCCTCATCGACGGGGCCGCCGCCGTCCGTTTCCTCAGGTGGATCTGCACCGCCATCGAGGAGCCGTTCCTGATGGCGTTGGAGGGGTAGCACCGGGCCTCGTCCGGACGGCGCCGGAATCGCGCTCGAGTGCCGTCTACAGCGAAATTTCTCAAGCGACTCTCATACCGGCCCGTGGTAGCATGGGCCGGTATGTCGGCCGTGATGGGAGCGCGTGAGAGCGCCGAACGGCTCGAGCTCCGGGCCAGCGGTCTCACCAAGCGGTACGGCGGCCGCAAGGTCGTCGACGACGTCGACATCCGGTTGCGTCGCGGCGAGGTGGTGGCGCTCCTCGGTCCCAACGGGGCAGGGAAGACGACCAGTTTCTACATGATCGTCGGCTTCGTGCGGCCCAACGCCGGGAACATCCACCTCGGCGACCACGACGTCACGCACTGGCCCATGCACCGGCGAGCCCGCCAGGGCCTCGGTTACCTCGCGCAGGAGCCCAGCGCCTTTCGGAAGCTGAGCGTCGAGGACAACCTGCTGGCCATCCTGGAGTTCCAGGGATTGACGCGAGCCGACCAGGAGAAGCGTGCGTCGGCGCTCCTGGACGAGTTCCATCTCCAGGCGCTGGCGCACCGCCGCGCCAACACGCTCTCCGGTGGTGAGCGGCGGCGGCTGGAGATCGCCCGCAGCCTCACCATCGAGCCGGACTTCATTCTCCTCGACGAGCCCTTCACGGGCGTCGATCCCAAGTCCATCCGCGAGATCCAGACGCTGGTCGCTGAGCTCCGCGAGCGGCGCGGGCTGGGCGTCCTGCTCACGGACCACAGCGTCCGCGAGACGCTCGCCATCGCCGACCGCGTGTACCTGATGTTCGACGGCAAGGTGCGCTTCCAAGGCACGCCGGAGGAGTTCGCGAACGACCCCGACGTTCGCACCTACTACCTCGGCAGCGACTATCAGATCTGAGGGTCGGGGACATGCGCCTGCGCGAACCGCCCTCTGTCACCGAGCGAGGCGATTGAATGGCCTACCTCTTCGGGCTCATGTTGCTGCTCGTGGTCCTGGCCGGCCTCATCGCCTTCATCGGCGACCGCCTGGGGACGTTCGTGGGCCGCCGCCGTCTCAGCCTGTTCGGCGTCAGGCCCCGGCGCACGGGGCAGATCGTCGGCGTGGTGGTGGGCATCGTCATCATGCTGACCACCCTCGGCGTGCTGGCGCTGGCGTTCCAGAATGCCACCCAGACGCTGGTCAATGCCCAGCGGACGGCTGACGAGTTGCAGCAGCTCCGCGCGCAGGAGAGGGTGCAGCAGGACAAGGTCAAGGGGCTGAGCGACCAGCTGACCAGCCTGAAGGGTCAACTCGCCCAGGCGCAGCAGACGATCGACGCCGCCCAGACCGAGCGCGACGCCGCGCTCAAGGAACGCGACCAGGCCCGGCAGGAGCGCGACCAGTTGCAGACGCAGCGGGGCCAGCTGCAGGATCAGGTCGACCAACTCAACGCACGCGTGGATGCCGTCAACGCCCAATTGAAGCAGGCTCAAACGCAGCTGAGCACCACGCGTTCGGACCTGCAGTCCGCGCAGCTCGCCCAGGCGGCCGCCGTGAAGGCCAAGGACCAGGCGCAGGCCGATGCCGCCCAGGCGAAGAAGGACGCGCAGCAGCTCCAGCAGGAGGTGGCGTCGGCCAAGAAGCAGGTCGACGACGCAAACCAGCGCCTTAGCGCGGCCCAGGGAAAGCTGAGCGACGTCCAGACGCATCTGGCGGCCGTCGAGAAGCAGTTGCAGTCGGCGCAGGCGGGACTGCAGCTGGCTCAGAAGGGACAGTCCGAGGCCGAGGCCGCCCGTGATCAGGCGCTGAAGCAGCGCGACGACGCTCAGAAGCAGGCAACGGCCCTGAAGCAGCAGACGGAGGCGCTCGGCTCCCAGATCGCGCAGCTCAAGAGCGAGATCAGCGGCCTGCAGGCGCAGCAGGCGCAGCTCCAGGTGCAGGCCGGTGTCCTCACGCAGCAGAACGGGGCGCTGCAGACGCAGAACCAGGCGCTGTCACAAGAGAACGCCCGCTTCGTGCAACAGAACCAGTTGCTGAGCGCCCAGAAGGACGAGCTTCAGCAGCAGATCAGCCAGCAGAACCAGAAGGTCCAGACCCTGCAGGGCCAGCTTCAGGACCTCACGGGTCGCCTGGAGGATCAGGCCCGCAAGCTCACCCAGGTGACCGCCGAGTACAACCGCGCCACCAGCGGGGACGTGACCTTCCAGAAGGACGAGCTCATCTATGCGGGGGCCATCTACGCCCAGGACCCGGCTGCCATCAAGGACGAGCTGACCAAGTTCATCGCGGCGGCGACGACCTACGTGGCGCGGCGCGGAGTGGACAAGCTCCGCGTCACGCCGGAGCAGTTCAACAGCCTGGTGGACGTGATCGCCCAGACGCCCGGGTCCGACCTGGTCCGGCTCATCAGCCCGCGCAACCAGTTCAGCTCGACCGTGGACGTCAGCGTGGAGGCCATCGAGAACACGAAGCTGTTCGACAAGGGGCAGCTCGTGGTGAGCCGGCAGATCCACCTCGGCACGGCTGAGCTGCCCGCCAGCCAGGAAGAGATCCGCAACGCCCTCACACAGCTCAAGGGTGACGCCGTGCGCAAGCTCAGGCGGGCGGGCCTCGACGAGATGCAGGTGCCTGACTTCGGCTCGGTCACGGACGACGTCTTCACCAGCCTGCTGCTGCGGCTCCACGGCCCGGTGACCATCGGCTTGGTGGCCACCGACGACATCTACCGCGCGGGGCCCGCCAAGCTGGCGATGATGGTGCTCTACTGAGATGCCCCCACGAAGGCCAGCAGTCGCCCGTCCGGGTCCCGAGCCAGGAAGCGGACGTCGGCCGCGGCGGCGGGCGGTTCGTCGACCTCCACGCCCAGCGCCCTGAGTCGTCTGAGAAGAGCCGGCGGGTCGGTGCACTGGAAGCGGAGACGCAGGTCGGGGCAGTCAACCGGCAGGCCGTCGTGCGCCCGGAACTCCAGCACCGTGGCGCCGACACGCAGCAGTAAGCGTCCGGGTGACTCCGACAGCGCGGTCAGTCCGAGCTCCCGCACGTAGAAGTCGCGCGTGGCGGCGAGATCGTGCGTGGGCAAGCTGGTGATCAGGCCGGAGGGGGCAAGGGGTTCGACCGGGCGCATGCCACCGTCCTACCACTTCCCCGGCCGTGGCCGCGGCCGCCGCGGTGGCGCCGCCGGTCGTGCGCGGCACCGGGCGCGCCCCCGGCGAGCCGAGGGCCACTTGTCCGCCCCGAGCTCAGTGGCGACGCTGCCGCGCCGCCTCGTAGAGCAACACCGCCCCCGCTACGGCGACGTTGAGGCTGTCGGCCGCGCGTCCGTGCATGGGGATGCGCACGCGGGCCTGGGCCGCCGCGAGCCAGGGCTCCGGCAGACCCTCGTGCTCGGCGCCCAGCACGACGGCGGTGGCGCCGTGGTAGTCGGCGTCCCAGTGCGTCCGGTCGGCTCCGGGCGAGGCGGCGACGAGGCGCAGCGAGCGCTGGCGGAGCCAGGCCAGCGCCTCGTCGTCGGGCGCGACCGCCACCGGGACCGCGAACGCGCTGCCCATGCTGGCACGAATGACGTTCGGGTTGGTCACGTCCGTACCGGCACCGGTTAGGACGACGGCATCGACGCCCACGGCGTCGGCGGTGCGCAGCAGCGCGCCGATGTTGCCGGGTTTCTCCAGGCCTTGGAGAACGAGCAGCAGCGGCTCGGTGGGGAGGAGCAGCGCGCTGAGGTCGCGGCCGTACGCCGCCGCGACGGCGGCCACGCCGTCCGGACCCTGGCGGAGGCTGACGCGCGCGAAGGCCTGCGTAGACAGGAGCACGATCTCCGCCCCGCGTTGCTCGGCGATGCGGCGCAAGGCTTCACCCTCGGGCCCGCCGCCGGACTGCATATCGGGGCAGAGCAGCAGCCGCCGCACAGGGAGGTCCGCGCTCAGCGCAGACCGGACCTCGCGAACGCCCTCGATGAGCATCAGCCCGGTGCGCTCGCGCTCCCTGCGCTGCTTGAGCTTTGCCACCTCCTTCACCAGCGGGTTGCGGGCGCTCTCCACCCGGCGCGCATGCGGCATGCGGCATTGTAACGACGCCCCCTGCGCCGGCCGACCGGTAGACTCGCGCCATGCAGCCCTTCATCGAGGTCGCCGATCTGCTCGCCCGCCTGGGCGATCCGAGCCTGCGCGTGCTCGATGCGCGCTTCGAGCTGCTCGACCCCGGGGCGGGGCGCAGACAGTACCTGGAGGGCCACGTCCCGGGCGCGCTCTTCACCGATCTCGACGAGGATCTCGCGCAACGGCCGGGCGTGCACGGCGGCCGGCATCCGCTGCCGGACATGGCGGCGTACGTAGAGCGCTTGGGCAGGCGCGGCGTGGGCGACCGGCACGACATCGTCGTCTACGACCAGGGCGGGACCTTCTTCGCCTCGCGCGCCTGGTGGATGCTGCGTTATGCCGGCCACGACAAGGTAAGGGTCCTCGATGGAGGCTTTCGTGCGTTCCTCGAGGAGGGTGGTGCGCCCGACGTCGACGAGCCCGACTTCCCGGCGGCGTCGCTGAGCTTCAGGCCGCGCCCCGAGATGGTGGCGGATCACGCCTTCGTCCGCGCCCGACTCTACGACGCTGACGTCGCCATCGTCGACGCTCGGGCCCCCGAGCGCTACCGGGGGGAGACCGAGCCGCTCGATCCCAAGGCGGGCCACATCCCCTCGGCCGTGAACGTACCCTACGGCCTCACCATGAACGAGGCCGGGCGCGTGTTGCCGCCTGCCGCCCTGCGCGAGCGCTTCGCGGCGGTCATCGCGCGTGGCGAAGTGGTGAGCTACTGCGGGTCCGGCGTCAGCGCAGCGCACAACATCCTCGCCCTGGAGGTGGCTGGCGTGGCTGGCGCCCGCCTCTACGTGGGGTCGTGGAGCGACTGGTGCAGCTACGCCGACGCACCCGTTGCACTCGGCGAGGAGCCCCGCGGCTGAGGGGCGACGGCAGCCGCGCGGACGTGCCCGGCGGGGCACGTGGCCGGCCCCGGGCCGCTCCGCTCGGACCGCAGGCACGGGGGCTGTGCCCGTCCCCGGCGGGGTGGGCGCCCTGGGGTGCGCGCTATGATGGTTGGGCACCCATGGGTGAGGGCGAGCCAAGGGAACCGTCGGCGACGATCTGGGAGGGCTTCTTCCGGAGCGTGCCGCACGGCGTGGCGGTGTTTCGTGCCGTCCGCGACGACGATGGCAGGCTGCGCGACTTCGAATGGGTCGCCATCAACCCGGCGGCCGAGACCGTCCTGCGCACGCCGCACCAGAATCTGGTCGGCCAGCGGCTGCGCAGCGTCTACCCTGATCACCTGGACCCGCGCCTGCTGAGGCGACTGACGTCGGCCATGGTCGGCCGTCGCGTGCGGGAGTTCGAGTACGCGGTGCCGGCGCCCGCGGGTCGGGCACGCCATCTCGGCGACGCGGCGAGCCAGGATGGGGACGGCGCGGGCCCCGCCACGCGCTGGTACTCGGTGACCGTGGTGCCCGTCGACGACGTCCACCTGGTGGTGCTCTTCCGCTCCATCACCGATTACAAGGACGTGCTGCGGCAAGCGGTGCAGCTGATGAACCACGACGACCTCACGGGGCTGGCCAACCGCCGCCACCTGAAGTCGCGCTTCTGGGTGTGGCGCAAGCGGCGCATGCGCATGGCGCTGGTCTTCTTCGACCTGAACGGCTTCAAGGTCGTCAACGACAGGCACGGTCATGAGACCGGCGACCGCGTTCTCGGTGTGATCGGGCAGCGCCTCAAGCAGCATGTGCGCCCCGGCGAGATGGTCGCTCGCATCGGCGGAGACGAGTTCGCGGTGCTTCTCGGCGACGCCGACGCGGGCTCGCTCGAGCGCGTGGCCGAACGGCTGATCCAGGCCGTGGAGGAACCCATCCACCTGCGGGACTACACCGTGCAGCTCAGTGCCAGCGCCGGGGTGGCGCTCTACCCGGACGACGCCGAGTCCTTCGAGGCCCTGCTGGGGTGTGCAGACGAGCGCATGTACCGCCACAAGAGGGATCGGCACGAGGTTCGCCAGGGCTGACGCCGAGCCGACCCGGCGCTAGCCGGCCGTCACGTCGGGGACGGGCCGCGTGTAGCGCGGTGCTATGCTCGCGGGCATGGAGTTCGTGGTGATGGGGGCGGGCGCCGTGGGAGGCTACTTCGGCGCCCGCCTGGCCCAGGCAGGACACGACGTCACGTTCGTAGCGCGCGGCGCTCACCTGCAGGCGCTCCGGTCCACCGGCCTGGAGCTGCGCAGTGCACTGGGGGACCTTCACCTGCCCTCGGTGCGTGCCGTCGCCGATCCGGAGCCGATCGCCGACGCCGACGTGGTGCTGTTCACCGTCAAGGCCCAGCATGGCGAGGCGGCGGCCCGCGAGCTGCTGCCACTTGCGGGCGAGCGGTCGCGGCTCTTGACGCTGCAGAACGGCGTTGAGGGGGTGACGCTGCTGGAGCGCATGTTCGGTCGGGAGCGCGTGTGGGGCGGCGTGGCCTACCTCGAGGCGGTGGTGAGCGCGCCGGGCCAGATCACGCACAGGAGCCCCTTCGCGCGAATCGTGTTCGGGCCGCTGGCGGGCGCCGACGCCCGAGCCGAGCAGGCACTGGAGGCCTTCCGCGACGCCGGGATCGAAGCCGACCTGACGGCCGAGCCACGCGAAGCGGTGTGGCGGAAGTGGGTGCTCATCTGCGCCTTCAGCGGCCTCACCGCGCTCACGCGCAAGCCGATCGGCGACGTGCTGGCGCAGCCGGAAACGCGCGAGCTGTTCCGGGGCGCGGCGGCGGAGGTCGCCGCGCTGGCCGCCGCCAGCGGTGCGGCGCTGCCCCGCGACGTGGTCGACGCCACCATGGCGTTCGCGTCCGAGACCATGCAGCCCAGCATGACCTCGTCGCTGGCGCAGGACCTGGCGGCAGGGAAGCCGCTCGAGCTCGAGGCGCTCAACGGCGCCGCGTCGCGGCTGGGCCGCGAGCTGGGCGTGCCAACGCCTGTCAACGACTTCATCTACGCCGCACTGGCCCTGCATGTCGGGGGGAACGGGTGAGCAGGGCGCGCTGCGCCTGGGCCGAGGGCGATCCGCTGCTCCGCACGTACCACGACGTGGAGTGGGGCGTGCCGGTCCACGACGACGCGCGTCTGTTCGAGATGCTCGTCCTGGAGGGATTCCAGGCCGGACTGAGTTGGCTGACCATCCTGCGCAAGCGCGATGCCTTTCGTGAGGCCTTCGCAGGCTTCGCACCGGACCGCGTCGCGGCGTTCGGGGCTGGCGACGTCGACAGGCTGCTGCGCGACCCGCGGATCGTGCGCAACCGCGCCAAGATCCACGCGAGCATCCGCAACGCCGGCTGCTTCGCCGGCGTCGTGGAGGCGTTCGGAAGCTTCGACGCCTACCTGTGGCGGTTCGTGGGGGGCGCCCCGCGGGTCCACCGGCCGCGTTCCGCGGCGGACGTGCCTGCCACCAGCCCCGAGTCGCAGTCGCTCGGCCGCGACCTCGAGCGTCGGGGCTTCGCGTTCGTGGGCCCCACCATCATGTATGCCTTCATGCAGGCCACGGGCATGGTGATGGACCATACCGTGGCGTGCTTCCGCCACGCCGAGCTGGCGGCGCCGGTCTGAGCCGCCGCGGCGGGTCGCCGGCCGCTCCGCTGTGCCGGCGAGGCCAGGCCGGGCCTATCGGCGCGGCTATACTTCCTGTGCCGATGAGCGACGACGCCAAACGCGGCTACCGGATGCTCGCCCGATTGTTCCTGCTGGTGGGTGCCGGCTTCGCGTTGCTGGCACTGCTGCAGCAGGCCGGAGCGGTGCACGTGTTCCACGGCAATCCTCTGGGCGTGGCGCTGCTCGTTCTCGTCATCGGGCTGCTGCTGTGGTGGACGGTGCGCACGGCGCCGCCCGCAGCGGCCGAGGAGGACGAGGACTCGGACGAGGCGTGAGCGCTGCCGGCGCGCGCGGTCGCGGCGGCGGTCCGGCGGCTCCCGGGCGCCGGCTCAGGGCCTGGCGAGCGTGAAGGTGAGCGTCTGCCGGTGGCTGCCGGCGGGCGCCGGCGAGGCGACCCGGAAGTCCAGCGCGATGGCCTGCCAGCCGCCGGTCGGGCCGGAGCCGGCATCGACCTGCGGCTGCTGGGAGGGCGTACGCCAGCTTCCGTCCCCGGCGACGTCGTACTCCAGCTCCGGACCGTTGCCGGCCGTCTCCTGGACGGTGAGCGTCCAGGCGCTGTTGGCGAAGACGTCGATTGCGAGGTGATCGGGCGTGACCGCGGCGCCGTCGATGGTGAAGTCGACGGCGCGCGACGTCGTTGCCGTCGACGGGCCGATGCGCAGCCGCACCACGGTCGGGATGTGTACGGTGACAGTGTTCTGAGCCGTCGCCTGGGCGCGGGCCAGACCCGGCACGGCGACCCACAGCGCCAGCGTGATCAGCTTGGCGGCAAGGTGACGTCGCATCCGCACTCCCCCTTCGAGGACGGATGCAACCAGGCAGAGTCTGGAGCGCGCGATCTCGGGCCGCCAGGCCCGCTGCCGCGGTCCCAGGTTCGGCCGGTTGCATCACTGGCTCCCCGAGTCCCTTGATGCCCATGTTGGGAGTCTCGGTTCATCGCCTCCGAACCCTTCGGTCGTAGGCGCCGAGCGGGCCCGCCAAACGAAGCGAGCGCCGCATCGGCGTGGCGATGGGCGCTTGACGGGCCGCGCATTGGCGCGCGACACCGAGGTGTCGCACGCTTGCAGCGAGGCCGGTTGCGCTACTAGCTCCACCCGATCCAAGCGCCCAGATGCAGATCGGGCTTCAACGCTTCCTCGAAGGCAGCATAACGCCCTGGGCTTACGGAACTCTTACGCTGCCGGTGCGCCCGTCGCTGCAGCGCCCACCGGTGACGGAGCCGAGGAGCCTGTGAAATCTCCTACACCGACGGAGTAAGCGCGTCGCGGACTCGTTCGGCAGGCGCTTCGGGGCGCTCGTCATGGGTCTCCGTCGGCGGCCGCGACAGCCGGCGCATCCGTGACCGCGTCACGTGCACGTGGCGGCCAGGTTGCCGTGCATGCGTTGCCCTCGGCGCGCCACTCCGGTAACAATGACCGGATGCGGGTCTCCATCGAGCTGGTGCCGCGCAACCCGGACTCCCTGAGCGACCAGCTGCAGCAGGTCGTAGCGGCGTTCCCGTTCGTAGACACCGTGAACCTGCCGGACATCCTGCGCTTCCCGGTGCGGAGCTGGGAGGGTTCCGCGATGGCCCGGGGCTTCGTGCCTCATGCGATCCCGCACCTGCGCGCGATGGATGTCGACCTGGGGCGCCCGCTGGTGGCGCGACCGTGGATCGAGCGGCACGGCCTCGACGAAGTGCTGGTGATCGCCGGCGATCCGCCCAGCGACATGAGCCGCCCGGTCTACGGATCCAGCCCCGTGGAGGTGATCCGCAAGCTCAAGCGGGAGCTGCCGAGCGTGCGCGTGTACGCCGCGCTGGACCCCTACCGTCAAGGGCTGCGGCGCGAGCGGGACTACGCTTTGCGGAAGCTGGAGGCCGGCGCCGACGGGCTGTTCACGCAGCCGTTCTTCGACCTGCGCCTGCTCGAGGTCGTCGCCGACCTCATGGCGGACGTGCCGGTCTTCTGGGGGTTCACCAGCGTGGTGGGGGAGCGCTCGGCGCGCTACTGGCAGACGCGCAACGGTGTGGTCTACCCGCGCGGGTTCGAGCCGACCCTGGCATGGAGTCGTGAGCTGGCCCGGCGCGCCTTGACCCTCGCCCGCGAGCGCGCGCTGGACGTCTACTTCATGCCCATCCGCGTCGGCCCGCGAAGCTACCTCGAAGGCGTGCTCGACGCCGAGGCGGTTGGCGCGGCACGCATCCGCCGGCCTTGAGGCCGGCGGCGGGACGTAAACGCCGGGCGGCTGCGACGAACCGATCCCCGCGGGCCCTGCAGGTGCGCTTGAGCGGGTTGGCGGTCGGGCTGGGTACCTGGCCCGACGCGCGCGCCTGGGTCGACGTCACCCTCTTGGCCGCGCCGTTCGTGCCGACGGCGGCGGTATTGGCTCTGGCGGGCGGACTGATCGACGTTCCGCCCGGCGCGCACGCAGCGACGTGGCGGACGGTCGCGTTGCCGTTCCTGGCGCCCGGCTTGCTGGAGGAGTGCGTGTTCCGGGGCCTGCTGCTGCCGCATCCGCGGCGTTCCGGCCTGAGCGTGAGGCGGCGGGCGCGCTGGTGGGCCGGCTCGCTCGCCGTCTACGTGGCGGCACATCCGCTGGCGGCGGCGCTGGCGCGGCCGGCCGCTCGCGGCGTGTTCGACTCGTTCGCCTTTCTGCTCGAAGCGGCCCTGCTGGGCGTGGCCGCCACGGCGCTCTACGAGCGGAGCGGCTCGCTCTGGCCGGGCGTGCTGCTCCACGGCGCGGTGGTGGCTGCCTGGCTGAACCTCGGTGGCGCCGCACTGCTGGTACGCTGAGCGCGCCGCGCCTCAGGTGCGCGCGCTCTGCTCGAGGGCCAACGACGGCCTCAACCAGCGCATCGCCTCCTCGACCGCGATCCCCTTGCGACGAGCGTAGTCCTCGAGCTGCTCCCGCGTCAGCTTGCCGACGTCGAAGTAGCGCGCCGCCGGATGGGCCAGGTAGAGCCCGGCGACCGCGGCCGCGGGCTGCATCGCCATGGACTCGGTGAGATGGACGCCGGCGTTGTCCTCGGCGGCGAGCAACGTGAACAGCGTGCGCTTCTCGCTGTGGTCGGGCTGGGCCGGGTAGCCGGCGGCCGGGCGGATGCCACGGTAGCGTCCCTCCAACAGCGCCGACGGTGTGAGCGGCTCGTCGGGTGCGTAGCCCCACAGCTCGCGGCGAACCCGTTGGTGCAGGCGCTCCGCGAACGCCTCGGCGAGGCGGTCGGCGATCGCCTTCACGAGGATGGCCTGATAGTCGTCATGAGCGCCTTCGAACGCTCTGGCGAGGGCCTCGGCGCCGATGCCGGCGGTGAGCACGAAGCCGCCGATCCAGTCGAGCGTGTGGGGCGGCGCCAGATAGTCGGCGAGGCAGAGGTTGGGCTGGCCGGCACGCTTGCGCGTCTGCTGCCTGAGGCCGTGGAACACGGCGCGCACGCGGGAGCGCGCCTCCGACTCGAACACCACGATGTCGTCGTCGATGCGGTTGGCCGGCCACAAGCCGACCACCGCGCGAGCCCGCAGCAGGCGCTCGTCGACGATGCGCGCCAGCAGCGCCTGGGCATCGGCGAAGAGCCGCCTGGCCTCGGGCCCCTGCTCGGCGTCGTCGAGCACGGCGGGGAAACGGCCTCTCATCTCCCAGGCGTGAAAGAACGGCCCCCAGTCGATGAGCTCGACCAGGTCGTCCAGCGGGTAGTCGGGGAACACGCTCAGGCCGGGGGTCCGTGGCTGGCGGACGTCCGCCTGGGCGGCGTCGAACGGCAAGGCGTTGGCCCGCGCCGCCTCGAGCGGCAGCAGGCGCCGCCCCGCTCCGCGCTCGGCGTGCTGACGCCTCAGCGTCCGGTACTGCGTCTCCACTTCGCTGCGCAGCGCACCGGCACGGCGCGCATCGAGCGCGCGTGCCGTCACCGAGACCGCGCGCGAGGCGTCCGCGACGTGAACCGTGAGGCCGTTCTCGTAGCCCGGGGCGATCCTCACGGCGGTGTGTACCCGCGAGGTGGTGGCGCCGCCGATGAGCAGCGGCAGGCGCAGGCCTTCCCGCGTCAGGACCTGCGCCACGTGCACCATCTCGTCGAGCGACGGGGTGATCAGGCCGGACAGGCCCACGGCGTCCGCCCCGGAGCCGCGAATCGCCTCGACGATGCGCTCGGCCGGCACCATCACGCCCAGGTCGATCACCTCGTAGCCGTTGCAGGCCAACACGACCCCGACGATGTTCTTGCCGATGTCGTGGACGTCGCCCTTGACGGTCGCGAGCACCACCTTGCCGGCGCTGCGTGCCGAGCCCTTCTCGGCCTCCAGGAAGGGAGTCAGGTATGCGACTGCGCGCTTCATGACGCGCGCGCTCTTGACGACCTGGGGCAGGAACATCTTGCCGGCACCGAAGAGATCGCCAACGACGTTCATGCCGTCCATGAGCGGGCCCTCGATGACGGCGAGGGGCGAGCCGAGCGCGAGGCGCGCCGCCTCGGCGTCCTCTTCGGCGTAATCGGCGATGCCGTTGACCAGTGCGTGCTCGAGCCGCTCGGCCACATCCTGGTCCCGCCAGGCCAGCGTTCGCGCCGCTACGGGACGGTCCGTCTCGACGTGCTGCGCATAATCCAGCAGCCTCTCGGTGGCGCCCTCCCGGCGCGCCAGCAGCACGTCCTCGACGAGCTCGAGCAGGTCCGGCGGGATCTCCTCGTAGACCTGGAGCAACGCCGGGTTCACGATGGCCATGTCCATGCCGGCCTGCCGGCCGTGGTACAGGAAGGCCGCGTGCATGGCCTCGCGCACGGCGCGGTTGCCGCGGAATGCGAAGCTCACGTTCGACACGCCGCCGGACACCAGTGCGCCCGGCAGCTCGCGCTTGATCCAGCGCACGCTGCGCAGGTAGTCCAGCGCGTAGCGGTCGTGTTCGGCCAGGCCCGTGGCGACGGTGAGGATGTTGGGGTCCAGGATGACGTCCTGCGGCGGGAAGCCGAGCTCGTCGACGAGGATGCGGTAGGCGCGCTCGCACACGGCGATGCGCCGCTCGAAGGTGTCGGCCTGACCGGCCTCGTCGAACGCCATGACCAGCACGGCGGCACCGAAGCGACGGCACACCGCGGCTCGGCGCCGGAACTCGTCCTCGCCGTCCTTGAGCGAGATCGAGTTCACCACGCCCTTGCCCTGCAGGTGCTTGAGGCCCTCTTCCAGCACCGTGAAGTCGGACGAGTCGAGCATCACCGGCACCCGCGCGATGTCGGGCTCGGCAGCGATCAGATCGAGGAAGGCGGCCATCGCCCGGGCGCTGTCGAGCAGGCCCTCGTCCATGTTCACGTCGATCATCTGTGCGCCCCCCTCGACCTGATCGCGTGCGACCGCCAGCGCGCCGTCCAGGTCGCCGGCGCGCACGAGCCGCGCGAAGCGCCGCGAGCCCGAAACGTTCGTGCGCTCGCCGACGTTCATCAGATTGCCGTCCGCGCGCAAGACCAGCGGCTCCAGCCCGGCGAAGCGGGGCAGCGCCGGCAGGCGCGGCGGCACGCGCCGGGCGTAGCGCGCGGCGGCCTCTGCGAAGACCCGGATGTGCTCGGGCGTGGTGCCGCAACAGCCGCCGATCACGTTGACCCAGCCTTGCGCCAGGAAGCGCTCCATCACCGCCAGCATCTCGGCGGGACCCTCGTCGTACTCCCCGAAGGCGTTCGGCAGACCGGCGTTGGGGTAGGCGAGCGTGAAGCGTGTGGTCAGTCCGGCGAGCTCCTCGACGTGGGGCGCCAGCCCGTCGGGGCCCAGCGAGCAGTTCAGCCCCAGCGCCAGCGGCTCGGCGTGCTCCAAGGAGATGACGAACGCCTCCAGCGTCTGCCCGGAGAGGGTGCGCCCGCTGGCGTCGACGATCGTGCCGGAGACCACCACTGGAAGCCGCGCCCCGCGTTCCTCGAAGACCGTTTCGGCCGCGACCAGCGCCGCTTTGGCATTGAGCGTGTCGAACACCGTCTCGACGAGCAACAGATCGGCGCCGCCGGCGACGAGCCCGCGGATCTGCTCGGCGTAGGCGCCTGCCAGCGCGTCGAAGCCGACCGCGCGGTAGCCGGGCCGCTCCACGTCCGGCGAGAGGCTGGCCGTGCGATTCGTGGGTCCGATGGAGCCGGCCACGAAGCGGGGCTTCTCGGGCGTACTGAAGCGCTCGGCGGCCTCGCGCGCCAGGCGCGCGCCTGCCTCGTTGATCTCGCCGATCGCCTCGTCCAGGCCGTACTCGGCCAGGCCGATGGCGGTGGCGTTGAAGGTGTTGGTCTCGATGATGTCCGCGCCGGCCGCCAGGTACGCCTCGTGGATCTCCCGGATCGTCTGCGGCCTCGTCAGGCACAGCACGTCGTGCGCTCCGAGCAGCGCCTTGGCGTGGTCGCGGAAGCGCTGCCCGCGCACCGCCTCCTCGTCCAGCCGCTGGCGCTGGATCATCGTCCCCATGGCGCCGTCGAGCACCAGGATGCTCTCCTCGAGCCGCTGTCGCAGGCGCCCGGCGTCGGCCACCGCCTACTCCACGTCCCTGCGCCGGATCAGCCAGGCGAGCAGGACCAGGAACACGGCAGCGTAACCGGCCATGACGGCGGCGGCGTGCGGCAGCGTCAGGTCCCGTCCCAGCAAGGTGCCGAGCGGACCGAGATCGGCCCCCTGCGGCGTGCCCGCGCTCTGCAGGAAGTCCGCCAGCGGGTGCCGTGCGGGAACGTACAGGTTGGGGTTGAAGAAGTAGTGCGGCAGCGCCGCCCAGGCCTGCTTGAGGCGCAGCGCCTGGAACACGGCGTTGAACCGCGTGAGCGGGCGCATCACCGACAGCGTGTTGAGGACCGTGTACAGCCCCTCCAGGAGCGCCGGCAGGAAGATGACGAGGATGATGCCCAGGGTGCCGCTTCGCACCAGGAACACCAGCAGGTACGCGAGCAGCAGCGCGGCCAGGAGCTGAAGCCACTGCAGAGCCATCAGGCCGGCTACCTGGCCCCAGGGGCCGGCGAACGTCGTCGGCAGGAAGAGCGTGCCCATGGCCCCCGCCAGCGTGCAGGTGACCAGCGCTCCGGCGAGCAGCACGCCGAGCACGATCATGCCCGCCACCAGCTTGCCGGCGAGAACGGCAAGGCGTGCAGGCTGCACCGCCAGCACGGTCTTCCACATGTGCTGGCTGCGCTCCTCGCCGATGAACAGCCCCGCGAACAGGGCGACGGCGATGATGTATGCGGTGGGGCTCATCAGAGCCGGTGCCATGAGAGCGAGCCTGGCCATCCCGAAGGGGGATGCGAAGCCCTGCACGACCTGGACCACCTGACCGCTCTGGTTGGCGAACGACGCGCCCAGGTTGCGGTCGAGCACGGCCGCCGTCACCAGCGCCACGGCGGGCAGCAGCAGCCAGTAGAGCCCGGCCAGGAAGTAGAAGCGGCGCTTGCGAAAGGCCTTGAAGAGCTCCGCACGAACGACGTTGACGGTGGCGCTCACGAGGGCCGCCCCTCCGCCCCCACGAGCCGCAGGTAGGCATCCTCGAGCGTGGCGCTGCCGCGCCGGGCCTCCAGCACCTTCACGCCCTTCGACGCCAGCTCCGACAGCAGCTCCGGCGCCATCGCGACCGGCACGTTCACGCGAGCCCCGGCCTCGCCGGCCGGTGCCGGTTCCAGGCCGAGGTCGGCCAGTGCGTCGAGCAGCGCCCGTCCCTGGGTGGCCTCGATCTCGAAGCTGACGCTGCCGGCACCGGCGGCGTCAAGCAGCCCGTGCAGCGGCCCGTCGAAACGCAGACGGCCCCGGTCGATGGCGAGGATGCGCTCCACCAGCTTCTCGATCTCGGGAAGGATGTGGCTCGACACCAGCACGGTCACGCCCTGCACCGCCACGGTCTTGAGCGCCGAGCGCACCTCGGCGATCCCCGCCGGGTCGAGACCGTTCGTCGGCTCGTCGAGCAGCAGGACCCTGGGCTTCCAGAGCAGGGCGCGCGCCAGCGCCAGGCGTTGGCGCATCCCCTGGGAGTAGGCGCGCACCCGCTTGCGCGCCGCGCGCTCCATGCGAACGAACTCCAGGACCTCGTCGATTCGCCTGTCCGGCACGCCGCCGTGAAGGGTGGCGGCGTGCTTGAGGTTGGCGCGCCCACTGAGGTAGGGATAGAAGCTCGGTTCCTCGATCATGGTACCGACCTGACGCAGGCTCGCGCCGGGTACGGAGCCGTCCAGGACTCGGCAGGATCCGCCGCTGGGTCGCACCAGGCCGGCGAGCATGCGTAGCGTGGTGGTCTTGCCCGCACCGTTGGGACCCAGGAATCCGACGATCTCGCCGGGTTGGATGGCGAAGCTCAAGCCGTCGACGGCCAGCACGCGCCCGTAGCGCTTGGTGAGGCCCGAGGCGGATATCGCGGTCACGCGCCCTCCGTTGCGCCCACCCCGCTGGCGCCGACGGCCTCGACTCGCACCGTCCGCAATCGCCGCGGCACCCGGGTCCGTGGGCGCGTTCCCCATCTTAGCCCGCGCAGGTGCGTGTTCCGAGCGGCCGGCGTGGCCGACGGACCCGGTCACTCGGCCTTGGGGCCGCGTCCCATGAGGTCGCGGATGGCGTCGCGGGGGCGCTTACCTTCGAATGCAACGCGGTACACCTCGGCGGAGATGGGCAGCTCGACGCCCAGCGCGAGGCTGAGGTTGTGCGCGGCCTCGGCCGTCGGCAGCCCCTCTGCGGTGAGATGCTCGGCTTCGAGCTCGGCGCGCGTGGCGCCGCGGGCGAAGCGCACGCCTGCGAAGTGATTGCGCGATTGGTCGCTGACGCAGGTGGCGACAAGGTCGCCGACGCCCGACAGGCCGTAGAAGCTGGACGCCTCGCCGCCGAGGCGCTCGCCGAGCCGCACGATCTCGGCCAGCCCGCGCGTGAGGATCAGCGCCTTGGCATTGTCGCCCAGGCCGAGGCCGTCGCTCATGCCGGCGGCCAGCGCGATCACGTTCTTCATGGCGCCGGCGATCTCGACGCCGATGACATCGGTGCCCGTGTAGATGCGGAAGCGGGAGCCTTCGAAGAGCGATTGCACGCGCGCGCTCATGCCGGGCTCGGTGCTCGCCACGGTGGCGCCGGCCGGCTTGCCCGCGGCGATCTCGGCGGCGAGGTTGGGGCCCGACAGCACCGCCAACGTGCTCCCGGGCCGCGCCTCGGCCACCACCTGGCTGAGCCTCAGGAACCGCGCCGGCTCGATGCCCTTGCTGGCCAGAACCAGCGGCGGAGGCACCTCGGGCAGGCCGCTCGCGAGGGCGCGCACGGCGCGGCTGGGCACCGCCACGAACGCCAGCTCGACGCCCGTCAGGGCCGCTTGCAGGTCTGCCGTGGGCGTCAGGGTGGGGGGCAGCGGCGCCCCCGGCAGGTACTGGGCGTTCTCCCGAGCCCGCGCCATCGCCGCTGCGTGATCGGGCCGCCTGGCCCAGAGGTTCACGGCGTGGCCCGTGCCGCTCAGCAACAGGGCGAGCACGGTTCCCCACGCGCCGGCTCCGAGCACGGCCACCGGTGCGGTGGCGCCGTCGCCCGCGATACCTGACGTGTGGGACATGCTCACAGCCTATCAGGGTGCTAGTATGGCCCCCGGCGCCGGCCTTGCCGGGCGGCGGGCCCGCGCTGCAAGCCATGCGCGTGGAGGATGCATGCCGATCTACGTCTACAAGAACCTGAAGACCGGCGAGACGTTCGAGGTCAGCCAGCGTATCACCGAGGCTGCGCTCACCGAGCACCCCGAGACGGGCGATCCTGTGAAGCGCGTGGTGCAACCCGTGGGGATCGCCTTCAAGGGAGCCGGGTTCTACGTGAACGACAGTCGCGCCGGTGCGACGGAGCCGTCCAAGACCGCCAAGGCCGCCAAGGGCGCCTCCGCCGGGGCGTCCACCGACTGACGGATCGGCGCAGGTCGCGACGCGTACGCAGGACGCGGCCGGCGGTCCCTGTCTGCACGCCTCAATGCCCGGCGGGCGGCACGAAGCGGACCTCGAACAGCTTGGGCCAGAGCTTGCCGGTGAGGAAGAAGCGCTTGGCGGCGCTGTCGTACGCGATGCCGTTGAGCACGGCGTCGGGATTGTCCATCTTGGGTAGGGACGAACGCAGCGGCGAGGCGTCGATGACGGCCGTAACGCGGCCGGATGCCTTGTCGATCACCAGGATCTGATTCGTGAGCCACACGTTGGCGTAGATGCTGCCGCCCACGCACTCCAGCTCGTTGACGTTCTTGACCGGCTTGCCGCCGCGCCGCACGGTGATGGATCCCTCGGCGGCGAACGTGTCCGGGTTGCGCTTGGTGATCGACGCGCTGCCGTTGCTCATGTAGAGCGCCTCGCCATCGAAGCACAGTCCCCAGCCCTCGCCGTGGTAGTGAAAGCGGCCGAGCGGATTGAAGGTCGCGCGGTCCCAGATGAAGGCGACGCCCGCCTTGTAGGTGAGCTGGACCAGGCGCTCGCCCACCAACGCCAGGCCCTCACCGAAGTAGGGCGGTGGGAGTGAGCGCTGGCGGACCACCGCACCGCTCTCGGGGTCGACCTCCCGCAGGCTGGAGCGTCCCACCAGGCCAGTGCTCTCGTAGAGGTAGCCGTCGGCGTAGAGGAGCCCTTCCGTGAAGGCGTTGCTGTCGTGCGGGAAGGTGGCGGCCACGTCGACGGTGAGCTTGGGCGGCCCCTGGTCGCAGGCACTCAGCGTCAACAACGCCGCCGCCGCGAGCACGAGCGCCGCCATCCGCCGGAGGACCAGTTTGCTCCCCACGGACGCCATCCTAGCCCGTGGCGTGCGGCGCGTTGCGCCCTGAGGCCTCAGCCATCGGGGCAGCGCAGCTCGACCGCCGACCAGACGCGCTCGGCGATGCCCTCCGCGTCCTCGGTGGCGTCGATGGTCAGCCACGCGGCGTCGGCGGCGGCCTGCGCAAGGAATCCCTCACGCACGCGGCGATGGAACGCCAGGCCGGCCCTCTCCAGGCGATCCTCGACGCCGCGGCCCGCGACACGCCGGAGCCCCTCCACGGGATCGAGATCCAGCAGCACCGTGAGGTCCGGCCGCAGCCCGAGTGTGGCGCGCGCCGTGAGCGACTCGACGAAAGGCAGCTCGAGCCCGCGCCCGTACCCCTGGTAGGCGATGGAGGCCGCGGCAAAACGGTCGCTCACCACCACGTCGCCTCTCGCCAACGCCGGGCGGATCACCTCGCGGACGTGCTGGGCCCGGCTGGCGCTGTAGAGCAGGAACTCCACCAGCGGGTCGATGGTGACGTCGGCATGGAGCAGCAGCTCGCGGATGGCGTCGCCCGTGGGCGTGCCGCCCGGCTCGCGGGTGGTGGTGACGGACCGGCCACTCGTCCGCAGGCGCCTTGCCAGAAGGGCGACCTGGGTGGACTTGCCGGCGCCTTCCGGCCCTTCGAACACGATGAAGCAGGGGCTCGCCACTACAACCCTGTCGGCAGCAGGATGAACTCGGTAGCGAGGCCGAACTCCTCGCGCAGCCTGTCCCCGAGGAGGTTCACGCCGACGGTCTCGGTCATGTAGTGGCCGGCGTAGAGCGCGTTCATGCCGCGCTCGAACACCTCGTTGAAGACATCGTGCTTGGGCTCGCCCGTGAGGAACGCATCGAGCCCCTGGTCCGCGGCCGTCACGACGTCCCAGGCGGCCGCGCCGCTGACGATGCCGAGGCTCTCGACGGCCATCTCGCCGCCGGCGTGAACCAGGACCGACTCGCCGAGGGCCTTCTCGATGCGGTCGGCGAGATCGTGAAGGTCCACGGCTTCGGGAAAGCGCCCCTTGCACCCCAGCGGCAGCCCCTTGAACGTGCCGAAGTCCTCGAGCGCCTCGAGCTTGAGGATGCGGGCCAGACCCCAGTTGTTGCCGACCTCGCGGTGGGCGTCGAGGGGGATGTGCGCGGCGTACAGGCCGATGTCGTGCTCGAGCAGAAAGGCCAACCGGCGCTTGTGCATGCCTACCACCCTCTTGGCGGGGCCCCAGAACAGGCCGTGGTGGACGATCAGCAGGTCGGCACCCATGTCGGCGGCCTGCGTGAAGGCGTTGAGGCTGGCGTCGACGGCCAGCGCCACCTTGACCACCTCGTCGGTGCCCTCCACCTGCAGG
>Ga0307441_1000044_pt1:0-17500 | contig 58849 bp, 55 predicted proteins | sample SalMarWE160420MG_FD_202149 | JGI IMG/M metagenome (GOLD analysis project Ga0307441, IMG submission 202149) | Salt marsh sediment microbial communities from the Plum Island Ecosystem LTER, Massachusetts, United States - WE1604-20 | ecosystem: Environmental > Aquatic > Marine > Intertidal... | reverse complement strand
CGGCGCCGACGGCGACGCCAACTCGGTGCTCGGCAAGGATGCCACGGACGCCCAGTATCACGACTACTTCCAGAAGATCAACGACAGCGTCTCGTGCCCGGATCCGTACACGGCCGTGTTCCACCTGGTCCAGCCTGACCCCACCTTCTTCGCCCGCATGATGTTCTCGGCGGCGTCGATCATGGACATGAAGTGGGCCGTCGCCCACGGCCAGTGGGACGGCACCGAGGCCACCTGGAAGAAGTGGATCGGCTACGACCTGTCGGTCAACTCCTACACCCAGGACCACATGAACGGCACCGGCCCGTACGAGCTCGTGCAGTGGGTGCCCGGCCAGAAGTTCGTGGCCAAGGCCTACGCCAACTACTGGGGCCCGCAGCCGGCCGAGAAGAACGTCCTGATCAACTACGTCAACGACACCTCGTCGCGCATCCTGGCGATCCAGAAGGGCAACGCCGACTACATGCAGGTCGGCAGCCTGTCTGACATCAAGCAGCTCGAAGGCTCGCCGGGCGTGAAGATCTGGAACCTGCACGGCGACCAGAAGGACTGGTCGCCGGCGGCCGTGAACGCCGTCTTCCTGAACCAGGACATCCAGGGCGGCTCGACCAACCCCAACCTCGGTTCCGGCAAGCTCGACCAGAACGGCATCCCCGCCAACTTCTTCAGCGACCGCGACATGCGCTTGTGCTTCAGCTACGCGTTCGACCGGCAGGCGTTCATCCAGCAGGTGGACCTCGGCCTGGGCCAGAGCCTCACCATGGCGCTGCCGCCGAGCTTCCTCGGCTACGACCCCAACATCCCCAAGTACACGCTCGATCTCGAGAAGGCCAAGCAGCACTGCCAGGCGGCGTGGGATGGCAAGGCGTGGCAGAACGGCTTCAAGGTCACGCTGTTCTACAACACCGGCAACACCTCGCGGCAGACGGTCGATCAGATCATCAAGTCGAACATCGAGTACCTGAACCCGAAGTTCCACGTCGACGTGCGCGGCGTCGCCTGGCCGACCTACCTGGACGGCCTGCAGAAGAGGAACATGCCGGCGTTCGCGCTGGGTTGGGCGCCTGACTACGCCGACCCGGCCGACTACATCCCGGTGTTCTACGACGCCACCCTGAAGGGCCAGTACGCCTGGTCCACCAGCTACAACAGCCCGCAGATCATCGCGCTGGACAAGCAGGCCGGGACGTCCACCGACGCGCCCACGCGCGCCCTGCTCTACAAGCAGATCGGCGCCATCGCGCACCAGGACGAACCGTTCATCCTCTACCCGACACCGCAACCCATCCTGGTCACCAGGTCCGACCTGAAGGGCGTCTATTACAACGCCCTGATCGGTGGCGGCCTGTACCTGTGGAAGGACATCTCCAAGTAATCGCTTGGAGAGCGCAATGGCAGGGGGGTGGCCAACCGGCCACTCCCCTGCCTGCGCGCCTGAGGTGATCTTCCCTTGTTCGCGTTCATCGTTAGGCGAATCCTCTATCTTCCGATGGTTTTCCTGGGCGTCACGCTCGCGATCGTTCTGCTGATGCAGCTGCTGTCGCCGACGGAACGAGCGGCGACGTTCGTGACCTCACCCGCACAGCTCAAGAACGTCGAGGCGATCGTCAAGCAGTACGGCCTCGACAAGCCCTGGTACAGCCAGTACTGGCGGTGGCTCAGCCAGGCGCTGCACGGCAACCTGGGCTACTCGCAGGTGGCCAGTAGCACGGTGGTAAGGGCGATCGCCACGCGCTTTCCGCGCACCATGACGCTGGCCCTGGCGGCGCTGTTCCCGATCCTGGGCGTGGGCATCTGGCTCGGAACGGCGGCGGCGCTCAACCGCGACAAGGTGGTCGATCAGATCACCAGGGTCGTCGCCATCGTGGGCTGGTCGCTGCCCACCTTCGTGCTCGGGATCTGGCTGCTGGTGATCTTCTACGGCGGGCTGGGCTGGTTCCAGCCCGGCATGCTCACCACGCACGACTCGATCTTGCTGTCCAACGAGATCAACAACGGCACCTACCACTCCTACACCGGCTTCCTGATCATCGACGCGCTCGTCAACGGCAAGTTCCATATGTTCCTGGACTTCATCTGGCACCTGATTCTGCCGGTCATCACCCTTGCGGCCGTCAGCAGCGCTCAGATCATGCGCGTCATGCGGTCCTCCCTTCTCGACGCGCTGGGGCAGGACTACGTTCGTACCGCGCGCTCGAAAGGGCTCTCGGAGCGCGTGGTCAACAACAAGCACGCTCGCCGCAATGCCCTCATCCCGGTGCTCACGCTGTCGGGGTTCACGATCATCCTGCTGTTCAACGGGGTGGTCATCACGGAGACGATCTTCTCCTACCCCGGCATGGGCCAGTGGCTCGCTACCGCCGCCACCCAGCTCGACTACGCCGCCGTGCTCGGGGGCGCCGTGTTCACGGCCATCATCGTGGTGCTCGCCAACCTGGTGGTCGACGTGCTGTACGCTCTGGTCGATCCTCGGATCCGGTACGACTGATGGACGCCTCAAACGAGCAGGTCGAGGCTACCCTCCAGGGTCTGACCCCGAGCGAACAGCGCGGCTTCTGGCGCTCGAAGGCGATGAAGCGCTTCCGGCGCAACCCGCTGGCGGTCACCGGCACCATTCTCGTTATCGTCTACGTGGTGATCGCGGTGTTCGCTCCGCAGCTGACGTACTACCAGCTCAAGACGATCCGCAACACCTGCACCCGTGACCTCGGCCTCGGCATGGGCCAGACCTACAAGATCGTCGACCCGCTCACCGGCACGTTCTGGCGCAGCATCGTGGCCCCGCCGAGTTCGTGCTTCAACATCCCCAGGGTCAGCTACTCGGCGGTCCCGGAACCGTCCAGCGGCAAGGTGTGGCTCGGCGCCACCAGCGGCGGCTACGACATCTACTACGGGCTGGTCTGGGGCACGCGCTCGGCCTTCTACGTCGGTGTTCTGGTGGTGGGCTTCGGGCTGCTCATGGGCGCCCTGGTCGGGGCCATCGCCGGCTACTCGGGCGGTTGGCTCGACAACACCCTCATGCGCTTCGTCGACGTGGTGCTGTCGATGCCGAACCTGGTGATGGCCATCGTCATCGTGACCATCCTGGGCCAGAGCCTGACCAACGTGATGATCGCCATCGCGGCGGTGCAATGGGCGCCGTACTCGCGCATCCTCCGCGGGGACATCATGGCCATCAAGGAACGGGACTACGTCGATGGCGCGCGGGCGCTGGGGGCGCGAGGCTGGCGGGTGGTGTTGCGCCACATCCTGCCCAACTCCATCGGGCCGCTGTTGGTCATCGCCAGCCTGGACATCGGCTCGGTCGTGCTCACGGCCGCGGCGCTCAGCTTCCTCGGCCTCGGCGCTCCCGTCGGCTACGCCGACTGGGGGCAGATGATCAGCTTCGCGCGCGATTGGATCAAGGGCCCGCCGGGACAGCCGCTCGCCTACTGGTTCGTGTCGGCCTGGCCGGGCCTGGTGATCGTGGTCTTCGTGCTCGGCTGGAACCTTCTCGGTGACGCCGTGCGCGACGTGCTCGACGTTCGCAGCTGAGTAGGACCGCCGTCACGCTCTCGGCGCGCACCCGAGGTGTCCGCGGATCGGACGTCGGCCGCCGCTCGTCACGGCCGGCTCGGCATCGGATCACCGTGGCTGTGGCCCGGATCGACCGCTGGCGGCCCTGCGGGACCTTCCGCCTGGCTTCAGGGTGAGCCCTTCACCTCGAGCGCGGCGTCGGGACCAACGAGCGTCGAACCCGGCGGCATGGCGTGGTTGAGCGCCAGCAGGAACGCCACGACCTGAACGGTTTGCCGGCTTCCGAGCATGCCCGGGTCGTAGCGCGGCATCTTCCCATGCACAAAGGCAAACAGGTACGAAGCGGTGGGGTAGCGGTCGAGCAGCGCGGCGCTGCGCAGCGGTGGCGGCCGGCCGATGGAGAACGTCTGGTTGGGGGTGATCCTCATGTCCCTGCGGAGTGGGGGGTTGCTCGGTGCATGGCAGCGCTCGCAGTGCCGGTGTTGCGGGTCGAAGGCCAGCCTCGCCTCGGCCATGCCCGCGCCGGTCGGTCCATGGCAGGTGGCACAGAGGAGGTGGAAGGTCGCCGCCCCCGCCTTGACCTGATCGCTTGCGTGGGCCAGGAGCGCGTCGAGGAGCGGGTAGCTCGTCGGTGACGGCTTCGCGCCGGGCATCGGCGTTCCCAGGTTGTCGTTGGGGCTGAGCCACGCCTCCGAAAAGCCGGTGCCCAGGATCACGACGGGCAGGAGTGCCAACAACGTCCCGAGCCAGCGCAGCATAGTGCCGAGTCTAGCAAGCCGCCTGGCACGGACCCGGCATTCGCGGCATGCTCCGCGACGGAGCCCGGTCCCGACGGCGCGTCTGCCGTCGCCCGATCAGTTGTGCTTGTCTTCGCCTCCGCCTGCGTCCTCGTGGGAGCCTTCGTCCGCCTCCGGTGACGCGCCCGCCTCGGCGTCGGCATCGCCGGGCGGTCCGGACGCCTCGGCTTCGTCGGTGGCCTCGGCCGTGTCGGGACCATCGCCGGTCCCGCCGGAAAGCGCGTCCGAGTCGGCCGGTGCGCCGGAGGGCGCCGGAACGGGCGCCGTTCCCGTGCCGCCGGGGGCCGCCGTCGCCGGTGCCGCCCGTCCCGAGCGATCGCCCTGCAGCACGCGCACCAGGAAGTAGATGAGGCCGGCAACGATGGCAATGGGCACGATGTAGCGCAGCAGCCACCAGATGAGCCCCGCCAGGAACTTCATCAACAGACCGACCAGACCCAGCACCCATCCCACCAGCCACAGCAAGCCGGTGCCGATCAGCAGGGCGATGAGCCCGAAGACGACCAGTTCCACGACTTCCTGGAAGGAGCGCTTCATGGCGGCAGTATAGCAGGGGCGTGGCGGCGGGCCCGGTGAAAAGCGCGCGTGCGTGGGCGAAAAGGGTCAGGCCGCGAGCCGCTACACTGACCGGCGTGAGAGCCGAGCTGACGCTGGAGCGGATGGTGCACGGCGGCTACGCGCTGGCCCGCCTCGCGGACGGCCGCGTCGTGCTCGTCTCTGGAGGCATCCCGGGCGAGCGTGTCGTGGCGGACGTGGTGCCGGTCAAGGGCGTGCTCCGCGGCCGCGTGACGACCCTGTCGGAGGCCAGCCCGGATCGCGTGGAGGCGCCGCCGCACCCCGGCCTCGACTACGGGCACATCCGCTACGCCCGTCAGCTCGAGCTCAAGCGCGAGGTGCTGGTCGATGCGTTGCAGCGCGCCGGTGCGGCACAGGTGGACGTACCGCCGGTGCGGTCCGCGCCGGCGGAGTGGGGCTACCGCAGCGCGGTGCAGCCGGCGCTGGCCGCTGGCGGGCTCGGCTACCGGCGCGAGGGCAGCCACGAGGTCGTCGTCCTCGACGAGGACCCGGCGGCGAGCCCGGCGCTGCGCGCGGCGTGGGACACGCTTCGTGCCCGGCCGGGGCGGCTGCGCGGCGTTCGCGAGGTGGCGCTGCGCGGCAACGACGACGGCGAGGTGCTCGCAGCGCTGGTCACGTCGCTGCCGCCGAGGGGCCTGCTGGGCGTTGCCCATGAGCTCGTCGCGGAGGGGCTCAGCGGCGTCGCCCATGCGCCGTTCGATCCGCGCGGGCGCTTCCGACGCGGCAGCAGCCGCCTGGCGGGGGCGCGCAGCATCCGGCAGCGCTTCGGCGACGTCGAGCTGAGCGTGAGCGCGACCGCCTTCGCCCAACCCAACCCGGCGGCGGCCGGGGCGCTGTACCGCGAGCTGGTGCGCTGGCTGCCGCGCGGCGGGCACGCCTGGGACCTGTTCGCCGGGGGCGGGGCGGTCGCCTTCCATCTGGCGCAGCGCTTCGACCACGTGACCGCCGTGGAGCTCGACCGCGCGGCGGTCGCCCGTGGCGAACGAGATGCGGCGCGGCTCGGATGTCAGGCCGTGCGCTTCCTGCAGGCCGATGCCCGGCGCGCGCCGCTGCCGAGCGACGCGGAGCTGGTGGCGGTGGACCCGCCGCGGGCGGGGCTGAGCGCGGCGCTGCGCGACGCCATCCTGGATGCGGGCGTGCCCAAGCTGCTCTACGTCTCCTGCGACGTGGCCACCTGGGCGCGTGACGTGGCCGCGTTCCAGCGCGGCGGGATGCGGATCGCGCGCCTGGAGCCGTTCGACTTCGCCCCCCACACGCATCACCTGGAGATGCTGTCGCTGCTCACGCGTTGAAGGCGGGGTATGCTTCTGCGCAATGCTCGCGCGCAGGATCATCACCTGCCTCGATGTCGCCGCGGGGCGGGTCACCCGCGGCCGGCAGTTCGGGCGTGCGGAACATGGCGAGCTGGCCGACGTCGGCGATCCGGTGGCGCTGGCGCTGCGCTACAACGACGAGGGCGCGGACGAGCTGGTCTTCTACGACATCACGGCCACGGCCGAGGGGCGGGGGGCCATCCTCGACGTCGCCACGCGCGCCGCCGAGCAGTGCTTCATGCCGCTCACCATCGGCGGCGGGGTGCGGACCCTGGAGGACTTCCGGGCGCTGTTCCTGGCGGGCGCGGACAAGGTCTCGGTCAACTCCGGGGCGGTGGCCCGCCCCGTCTTGCTGCGCGAGGCTGCGGATCACTACGGCAGCCAGGCGGTGGTGCTGTCCATCGACGCCAGGCGCACGCCGGAAGGCTACCGGGTCTTCGTGGCGGGAGGGCGCCGCCCGACCGGCCTGGAGCTCGTTGCTTGGGCCGTGGAGGGCCAGACGCTCGGAGCGGGGGAGATCGTGCTGAACAGCATCGACGCCGATGGCATGCGGACGGGTTTCGACATCGCCGCGACCCGGGCGGTGGCCCGCGCGGTGGACATCCCGGTGGTGGCGTCGGGCGGCGCCGGTCGGGCCGAGGACCTTCGCGACGTGCTGCTCGACGGAGAGGCGGACGCGGCGCTGGCCGCCGGCATCTTCCACAGCGGCGAGGTCAGCATCTCAGACGTGAAGTGCGTCTGCGCCGAGGCCGGCATCGTCGTGCGGAGGACGTGAATGGCCCGTTCCAAGGCCCGCCTCGAGACGCTCGCGGTCCACGCCGGCAGCGAGCCCGACGCCGCCACGGGAGCGGTGGTGCCGCCGATCCAGCTGAGCACCACCTTCGAGCGGGCGGCCGACGGCAGCTACCCCCGCGGCTTCGTCTACACGCGCACCGACAACCCCAACCGCCGGTCCCTGGAGACGGCGTTGGCTGCGCTGCAGGGCGGCGCCGCGGCGGCAGCGTTCGCCTCCGGCTCCGCCGCCGCGTCGGCGGTGTTGCGCAGCCTCCTGCCGGGCCAGCACGCCCTGCTGCCGCGTGAGCTCTACCACGGCATCCGCAAGCTCGTCGACGGTGCGCTTCGCGGCCGCGGCCTCGAGGTGGACTACGTCGACATGACGGACGCGGCTGCGTTGGCGTCGGCGTGGCGCCCCGAGACGGCGCTGGTATGGGTCGAGACGCCGTCCAACCCGCTGCTCGCCATCACCGACCTGGCAGCCGTGTGCGAGCTGGCGCACGCCCGCGGGGCGCGCGTGGCGGTCGACGCCACCTGGACGCCACCCGGCGTGGCCGATCCGTTCGCGCTCGGTGCCGACCTGGCGGTCCACGCCACCACCAAGTACCTGGGGGGCCACAGCGACGTTCTGGGCGGAGCGGTGGTGGCGGCGCGCCTCGACGAGGCCTGGGAGCGCATCGTGTTCCTGCAACGCAACGAGGGGGCGGTGCCCAGCCCGTTCGACTGCTGGTTGGTGCATCGCGGCCTGCGTACCCTGCCCTACCGCATGCGCGGGCACGCCGCCAACGCCGAGGCCGTGGCCGGCTTCCTGGCGGAGCATCCGGCCGTGGCGCGGGTGCACTACCCGGGACTAGCGAGCGACCCCGGACACGCGCTGGCCAGCGCGCAGATGACGAGCTACGGGGGCATGCTGTCGTTCCGCGTGCATGGCGGCGCCGAGGCGGCCATGCGGGTCGCGGCGCGTGCGCGGTTGTTCGTGCGCGCCACGAGTCTCGGGGGTGTGGAGAGCCTCATCGAGCACCGCGCCTCCATCGAGGGCCCGGGCACCGCGACCCCGCCGGATCTGCTGCGCCTGTCCGTCGGCCTGGAGCACCCGGACGACCTCATCGCCGATCTGACCCAGGCGCTCGAGGGCCCGCCGGCTCGGTGACGAGGCCGCGTGAGCCCGGCCGATCACGCCTGTGCCGTCCCGGATGGGGTCGCGGCCGCCCCAACCGGCCCGGGGACGCCACGCACACCGTAGACTGGGCGGCATGACGCTCGACAGCCTCCGCTTCGACGACCGCGGCCTCGTGCCGGTGATCGCCCAGGATGTGGTCTCCGGAGAGGTGCTCATGCTCGCCTACGCCGACCGCGAGGCCGTCGAGGCGACGCTCGCCACCTCCCTGGCGCACTACCACAGTCGCTCGCGCGGCGGGCTGTGGCGCAAGGGCGAGACGAGCGGCCACGACCAGCACGTGGTGGAGATCCGCTACGACTGCGACGAGGACGCGCTGCTGTACCGCGTGGAGCAAGCCGGTCCCGCCTGTCACACCGGCCACCGGAGCTGCTTCTACCGCACCGTGGGCGGCCCCGATCCGGACCTCGGCAGCGGCGATGAAGGCGCCGGAAGCGCCGCGACCGACGCCGACGGCCACGCTGACGACCACACCGAGCCGGGGGAGATCCTGGCGTTGCTGGAGACTGTGGTGGCGTCGCGGCTGCGCACCCTGCCGGAGGGCAGCTACGTCACGCGCGTGCACGAGCGCGGGGTGGGCTACGCGGCGCAGAAGGTGGTCGAAGAGGCGGGCGAGAGCGTAGTCGCGGCGCTCGAGGGCAACGACGATGCGCTGGTCGCCGAGGCCGCCGACCTGCTGTTCCATCTGCTGCTCCTGCTGGCCGAGCGAGGCGTGAGCTTGCAGGCCGTCGCCGACGAGCTCGCCAGCCGCCACCGCGACACGCCCGAGCGCAGCTGACGGCGCGCCGCAAGGCGGCGGCCGCGCCGGGCCCGGCGCGGCGCGCGAGGTGACACGGCACCCTCGCGGCTGGCACAATGCAAGGCATGGCGGCATCGAAGAGGCCGAGACGGGCCGTGCGGGAGCGTGACGGTGTGGCATCCAAGGTCGATCTCGAGCGCGCGCTGGTGCTCGATACCGTGCGCGTGACCGAGCAGGCGGCGATAGCAGCCAGCCGCGTGGCGGGGAAGGGCGATCCCGAGCTGGTCGATCAGGCGGGCACCGACGCCATGCGCCGGGTCCTCAACGAGCTCCACATCGAGGGCGAGATCGTCATCGGCGAGGGCGAGCGCGACGAGGCCCCGATGCTCTTCATCGGCGAGCGCCTCGGCCGCGCCGGCGAGGGCGCATACCCGGTGGACATCGCGGTGGATCCCGTCGAGGGCACCAACATCACCGCTCGCCTGGTCGCCAACTCGGTGGCGGTCATCGCGCTGGCCGAGAAGGGCGGCCTGTTCCGCGCGCCCGACACCTACATGGAGAAGCTGGTGGTGGGTCCGCCCGCGGCGGGCACCGTGGACCTCGCCTGGCCGGTGGCAGCCAACCTGCGCTCGGTGGCGCTCTCCCTCGACCGCGCGGTCGACGACCTGACCGTGGTGATCCTCGACCGGCCCCGCCATGAGCAGCTCATCGCCCAGGTGCGCGATGCCGGCGCGCGCGTGAAGCTCATCGGCGACGGCGACGTGATCGCCGCGCTTTCCGCGGCGGTGCGCGGCACCGGCGTACACGCCGTGATGGGCACCGGCGGCGCGCCCGAGGGCGTGCTGGCAGCGGCAGCGCTGAAGTGCCTCGGCGGCGAGATCCAGGGCCGCTTCAAGCCGCGCAACGACGGCGAGAAGGCGCGTCTGGAGGCGATGGGGGCGACCGTCGATCGCGTCTACAAAACCGACGACCTGGCACCCGGCCAGACCGTGGTCTTCAGCGCCACCGGCATCACCGACGGGGACCTGCTGCGGGGCGTCAAGTTCTTCAAGAATGGAGCCCGCACCCACAGCGTGACGATGGGGCTGCAGTCGCGCGTGATCCGCTTCAGCGACGCCGTGCACCTGCTCGGGGACGGCGCCCGCGTGACGATCCAGGTGTGAGCGTCAGGCTCCCTATACTGATGGCGTGAGCGAAGGCAGCAGGCCCAGGCTGCGTCTCGACGACGTGGCGCAGGGCACGACGGGGCACGTGGAGCTCCGCTTCCCGCGTGGCGAGGAGGATCGGGCGGAGGCGGCCGCCGCGCTGGTGGAGGTTCTCGAGCCGGTCGTGGCGCGCTACTTGGGGGCGCCGTGGCAGGGGGGCGTGCGGCTCGAGCTCCTGGCCGAGCCCCGCGCCGGTGGCGCCAACCCGGTGACCGGCACCCTCCGCCATGCGCTTCGGGGCTTCGACGAGCGCTCGCCTCGCTCCGCAGGCGCGCTGAGCTACGAGCTCGGGCGCATCCTGCTCTACCGCAGCACGCACGAAAATGCCTACCCGGGTGCCACGCCGCGGAGCCCCGACTGGCTCGAGGAGGCGGCGTTGTTGCCGTTGCGTTACGTGTGGGAGGACCGCGACAGCTGGGTCGAGGCGGTCGCGGAGAAGGTCGCGCTGTTCCGTTGGCGCAAGCCGTTCCCGGAGGCCCTGCTGCGGGACATGAGCCGCCTCAACGCGCGCCAGCGCGTCGTCGCGTCCGCGCAGTGCCTGCTCCGCTCGCAGTCGCTCACGAGCGCCCACCCCGACTGGGTGCGGCTGTGGCGCAGCCGCCTGGCGGGCGACAGGCGGCTCGACGGTGAGCGGGCGCTGGAGCAGGTCACGGACTCGGGCATGGATCGCTGGGAAGCCCGCTTCGCCGAGGACCTGGCGGGAGCCGTGGCGACGCTGGGCAGCGCGCCGCCCCGGGAGTGGTGAGCGCGTCCGCGCCGGCGGGGGCCGCGCGGCGCATGGCGCGGGGTCAGAGCCTGGCGTCGCGGCGGGGAGTCGTCTCCTGCATGGTGCGTTTGCCGATCGGCGTGAGCGCCCACTCCAGGAAGCGCTTGAGCGCGCGTCCGCGATGGCTCACGCGTCCCTTCGCGCGCGCATCGGCCTCGGCGAAGGTCTTGTTGAGCTCCGGGCTGAAGAACACCGGATCGTAGCCGAACCCGCCGTTCCCACGAGGGCCTTGCAGGATCTCGCCGCGGCACTCGCCCTTGAAGGTCTTGACCTCGCCGCCCGGCGTGGCGAGCACGACGGCGCACACGAAGCTCGCCGCGCGCGCGCCCCGCGGCACCTCGCGCAGCTTGTCGAGCAGATAGGCGATGCGCTCGCCGTCGGAGATGTTGCCGCCGAAGCGCGCGGAGTAGACGCCCGGCACGCCGTCGAGAACGTCCACCTCCAGCCCCGAGTCGTCGGCCAGTGCCGGCAGGCCGCTGTGGAGCGCGGCGTAGCCGGCCTTGAGCAGAGCGTTCTCCTCGTAGCTGGCACCGGTCTCGGCGGGGAACTGCGTGATTCCGACGTCGCGGGCCGAGACCAGCTCGACGTCCAGCCGGGCCAGGCCGCGACGGAACTCCACGAGCTTGCCCTCGTTCCCGGTCGCGATGACGATCTTGAGGCGGCTCACGAGAGTTGCGGCCTCACCACGTCGAGGACGCGCTGCACGGCGGTGACGCCGTTTGCGACGAGCGTGACGTAGGTCTCGGCGGGGATGGGTCGGTCCTCGCCGCCGCCTTGGACCTCCACCACCTCGCCCCCCTCCGTCGCGATGACGTTGAGGTCGACCTCTGCCCGGACGTCCTCGCTGTACTCCAGATCGACGTATGTCTCGCCCTGCACCACGCCCACGCTGACCGCGGCAAGCTCGTGGCGCAGTGGCCACTCCGAGAGCGTGCCGTCGAACACCAGGCGGTTCGCGGCGTGGTGCAGCGCCGCGTAGCCGGCCGTGATGCCTGCGCAGCGGGTGCCGCCGTCGGCCTGGAGGACGTCGATGTCGACGACCAGCGTCTGGTTCCGGAACATGCTGAGGTCGACCACGGCGCGCAGGGCGCGGCCGATGAGCCGTTGGATCTCCTGCGTGCGGCCGCCGGCGTAGAGCCGCTCTCGCGGGCTCCGCTCCTGCGTGCTGCGGGGCAGCAACGCGTACTCGGCCGTCAGCCAGCCGGTCTTGGCGCGCTGACCCCGCAGGTGGGGCGGGAGCCGCTTGTCGATGGTCAGCGTTGCCAGGACCTTGGTGTCGCCCCACTCCAGCAACGCCGACCCCTCGGCGTAGCGGTTGAAGCCGGGTGTCAGCGTGATCTTGCGCAGCTCGTCGGGGCCGCGGTGTTCCCTCATGAGCGGGTCACCGTCAAGCGCTCGCGGCAGCGAGCGCCGCCAGGCTGAGACGCTCGCAGGGCCCCGGCGGCCCGCCCAGGATGGCGGCGGTGTGCAGGTAGCTGTCGACGTCGCCGGTGACCAGCTGCACGACGTCGCCGTCGGCGCTCGCCGGCGCCGCGAGCCCGAGCGTGCGCAGGTCGGCCGCGACGACCGCCGCCGTCGACTCCGCCGAGTCGACCAGCGTGACGCCCTCGCCGAGGACCGCGCGGAGGGTGTGCTTGAGAGCCGGGTAGTGGGTGCAGCCGAGGATGACGGTATCCAGCGCCGGTCGGTCGGAGAGGTAGTACTCGGCGATGAGCGTGGCGATGCGACTGTCCGAGATGCCCTCCTCGACGATCGGCACGAACAGCGGGCAGGCCCTGCCCCAGGTGCTCGCGCCGGCCGCTTCGAGGCGGTCCTGATAGACGCGGGCGCCGATCGTGGCGACCGTGCCCAGCACCCCCACGCGGCCACCGCGCGTCGCCGCCAGGGCGGCCGCGACGCCCGGCTCGACGACGCCCCAGACGGGCACCGGCAGCTCGTCGGCCAGCGCCGGCAGGCTGGCGGCCGAGGCGGTGTTGCAAGCGATGACGATGCCCTTCACGCCGCGCTGCAGCAGCTCCCCGCTGATCTGGCGGGCGAAGCTGCGCACCATGTCGAGAGGTTTGGAGCCGTAGGGAACGCGCGCCGTGTCGCCGAGGTAGAGCAGCCTCTCGTGCGGGAGCGCCGAGCGTAGCGCGTTCACGACCGTGAGGCCGCCAACCCCGGAGTCGAAGACGCCGAGCGGCTTGGTCGCGAGGTTCGGCACGGGCGTAGCTTACCATCCGCGTTCCGTCGCGGACGTGGCCAATCCCGCGCCGCGCGGCGTCAGGCGCGGGCCGTCAGGCGTTCACGGCCACGAAGTAGGCGGGGCCGGAAGGGAACACGCGCGCGCTGGCGGCCGGGGTGCGGTGCAGTCGCAGGTAGGTCCTGGCGTTCTCGGCGCAGGAGAAGGGACCGATGACGCAGCCGGCTTTGCCGTTCCAGGCGGCAGGCGGGACCGTGGAGGTGACGTGGGTGCCGTCCTTGTCGTGGAGCCAGACACGATCGCCAACGTGCATGGGGTGCCTCCTGTCGCTGGCTGCGGCGTGTGACGCCGAAGGGACCGTCCACGCCAGCCTAGGCCGCGGTGGTGAGGTGGACGCGAGACCAGCATGACGCCGGTGAGAGGCGCCGAGAGGAAGGTGTCGCTTCGCCACTGGATACCCTGCCGGGGTATGTGCTACGCTGCTCCAGGTAGACCGGAAGGAGCCGTGCATGGCTTTTCTCGATGAGAACATTCAAGGTCAGGTCAGGGATGCGCTGGCCGGCCTCCAGCATGACGTTCAGATGGTCGTCTACAAGGGTGGCCAGGTGTTCGTTCCCGGGCAGGACGCGGTTGGCGAGCAGGACGCGACGCTTCAGTTGCTGCGCGAGGTGGCGGAGCTCAACGACCACCTCGAGGTGGTCGAGCGCAGCATCGTGGGCGACGAGGAGGCGAGCGGTCTCGGCATCACGCGGGCGCCGACCACGCTGTTCCGTCGCAAGGGGACCACGCGCAGCAACATGCGCTTCTCCGGCATCCCCAGCGGCTACGAGTTCAGCACCCTGCTGGAGACGCTTCTGATGCTCGGCAGCGACGAGCTCGAGCTCACGCCCACGCTGGAGAGCGTCAAGGCGATCGAGCAGCCGATCAGCCTGCAGACGTTCGTGACGCCCACCTGTCCGTACTGCCCGCGGGCCGTCATCACCGCATTCCGCTTCGCGTTCGTCAACGACCGCATCGTGGCGGAGGGCGTCGAAGCCAACGAGTTCCCGGAGCTCTCGCAGCTCAACCGCATCTCGGGCGTGCCGGATACCATCGTGACCGGCAGCAACGCCACGCGTGTGCTGGGCGCGCAGCCCGAGCATGCCTTCGCCGAAGCGCTCCGCCAGGTGAGCCAGGGAGCGTCCGCGCAGGCCTGAGCGCCGCGTACCACTCGACCACGGAGGTCACGCGCCCCCGGCTTTGAGCCGGGGGTGCGTTCGTTCGCGGGCTCGCTACGCGGTACCGCCGCCCGAGGACCCGCCCGGACGGCGGCGTTGCACGCCCGGGAAGCCGGCGGGACCCGCGAAGGGCGTGGAATGGAAGCGTGCCGGAACCTTGGGGGGCGATTCCGGCACATCCTAGAACCTAAGCGACGGAGCGGGGTCGCCGGAAGAGGCTTTTCTCGACTTCCAAGACAGGCGATGTCGGCCGTGCCGGTCGGCTGGCCGCCGGCACGGCGCGGCGGCGTCACGGCCTCCGGCCATGGCGTGGGCTGGGTCACCAGTCGTACGGCCCGACCAGAGCGCGGCGACCATCGCCCGCCGGCTATCTCTCGCCACGATCGAGGGTGCGGCGCGGAGCCGGCCGGCCGGGTCGGACCGGGACGACGGCGGGCGTTGACGCGCTGCGCCGACCCGCCACCGGGGACGTCGTCGGCAAGCGCGCAGCGCCGGCGATCAGCGAGTGGACCGTGGTGACCCGTGCGTCGCCTGAGCCCCTCGAGTCGTGGGTCGCTGTCCCCGTCCCTGTGCGCGTGCCGCCGTGCCCGGCCGCTGCGGATGCGAGGTACCCGACCTCCGGTCGAGGTGACGCCGGCCGCCCCTTCGATCAGCGTTCACGGGAGTCGAGCTGCCCGGCCGCCTAATGGCAAAGATTGCAAAGACTTCGTAAACTGTGGCCATGGCTTCATTGGATGCCGTGCTCAGGCAGCAGGTGATCAAGGACCTCCTTGCGCGCTCCGGCGTCGTGCGGGTCAGCGCGCTGGCGAAAGAGCTGGGGGTTTCGACCGTTACGATCCGCTCGGATCTGGACGACCTGGAGCGACAGGGGGCCTTGCTCCGGACGCGCGGCGGGGGCGTCCCGGTCAATCTGGCCAGACCGGAGCTGCCGCTGGAGGAGACCAGCCGCGTGCATCTCTCCGAGAAGCGCAAGATCGGGGCCCGCGCGGCGAGTCTCGTGCAGAACGGGGACACGATCATCATCGATGTCGGGAGCACGACGACCGAGCTGGCCAAGGCCCTGCCTGCGACTCTTCGTGACGTGGTGGTCGTTACCAACGGCCTGAACATCGCGTTGCTGCTGGAGTCACACCCCGGTGTGTCGGTCATCGTGACGGGCGGGATGTTGCGCTCCCTGCAGCACTCGCTGGTGAACCCCTACGCCACGGCCCTATTCGACGAGTTGAACGCAGACATAGGCTTCCTGGGCTGCAACGGCGTTCATCCGCACAAGGGACTCACCAACACCAACGTGCAGGAGGCGGAGGTCAAGGCGCAGGTGTTGCGGGCTTCACGGCGGACCGTGGCGCTGGCCGACCACAGCAAGCTCCTGCAGGTCGCCACCGCTCGCATCGCGGGCTTGGAAGGCATACACATGCTCGTCACCGACGACAAGGCGGACCCCACGGCGGTGCGCGCGCTCGCGGAGACGGGGCTCCAGGTCGTGGTCGCCGATGGCGGCCACTGACGCGGGTGGCGTGGATGTATGGCATGGAGGAACCACGCCGGCGGGGTGAACGCTCCAAAAGTCTTTACAGAGAAGCGCAAGACCAAGTAGCCTAGAGGAGATAAACGAAAGGAGCATCAGGCGCAGACTGTGGCTCGTGGTGGCAGCCGCTGTGCTCTCGCTGGCGTTTGCACAGGGTCCCGCCCTACCTACCTACAGCGGGTCGCCGGTGACCCTCACCATGTGGTCGTGGGTGCCCGGCATCGAGAAGGCGGTCGCCGCCTTCGAGCAGGCCTATCCGAACATCAAGGTCGAAACCACCAACGTGGGCGCGGGTCCAAACGAGTACACCAAGCTCCTGACAGCGCTCAAGGCCGGGACCGGCGCTCCCGACGTCGTCCAGATCGAGTACGACTTCCTGCTGAACTTCATCGACGTCGGCGGTCTGGCCGATCTCTCGCAGTACGGCGCCAACGCCTACAAGTCGCTGTTCGTGCCGTGGACGTGGGGTCAGGTGTCGCCTGACGGCAAGGCCATCTACGCCATCCCGCAGGATACGGGGCCCTTCGCCTTGGTCTACCGCGCCGACCTGTACGAGAAGTACGGCCTGAGCGTGCCCAAGACCTGGGCCGAGTTCCAGGCCAACGCGGAGAAGCTCGCGCAGGAGACCAACGGCAGCGTTCAATACACCGACTTCCACTCGACCTACGCGCCGTGGTTCATGGGTCTGGTATGGGCCGACGGAGGCCGCCTGTGGACGCACTCTGGCGACCAGTGGACGCAGAGCCTCAACAGCGCCTCGGCCAAGAAGGTGATCGACTACTGGGGGAACCTGGTCGACAAGAAGTACGCCGCCACCCTGCCTGACTTCACGAGCGACCTGAACAGCGCCCTTGCCAAAGGCCAGATCACCACCCTCGCCGAGGCGGCCTGGGGCCCCGGCAGCCTGGCCAGCCGGCTGGGCAGCGAGACCGTCGGACAGTGGCGCGCCGCCCCGCTTCCGCAATGGGATGCCAACGCCACGTTCCGCAGTGGCAACTGGGGCGGATCGGCCAGCGCCGTGACGGTGCAGAGCAAGAACCCGCAGGCGGCGACGATCTTCGCGCTGTGGCTCAACTCCAGCACAACGGCTGTGGCCCTGGACTGGGTGAACGGCGGACTCTTCCCGGCGTTTCAGGCCGGGCTGCAGCTGTCTGGGCTGCACGACCCCAGCAAGAACCCGAGCCTGTTCTTCGGCGGGCAGGACGTGGCCAAGGTTCACGCGGATGCTTCGGCCGCCGTTCCCACCGACTTCCAGTGGGCGCCGTGGTTCCTCTACGCCAACAACAGCTTCAACAAGTACGCGGCCGACGCCGTCGCCGGCACTACCGGCTGGAGTGCGGCGCTGGATGCCTGGCAGCAGGACGTGCTCAACTACGCCAAATCGCAGGGGTACCAGGTCAGCGCTCCGTAGCGTAGCCTGAGGTCAACGGAAGAGGTTGAGCGGGGCCGTCACGGCCCCGCTCAACCGGATGGGTGCGCGATGCGCAGACACTGGACGGTTCCCTATCTGTTCCTGGCGCCGTTCATGATCTTGTTTCTGCTGTTCTATTTTGCGTCCATCGTGTATGCGGTCTACCTCAGCCCGTACGTCCAGCGGGGCATCCGCCCGAAGGTCTTCTCCGGGCTTGCCAACTACGCGCGAGTGCTGCACGATAGCCAGTTCCTGCGTTCGCTGGGCACGATCGCGAAGTTCGGGGCCGTCCAGATTCC
>Ga0307441_1000043_pt1 | contig 58878 bp, 47 predicted proteins | sample SalMarWE160420MG_FD_202149 | JGI IMG/M metagenome (GOLD analysis project Ga0307441, IMG submission 202149) | Salt marsh sediment microbial communities from the Plum Island Ecosystem LTER, Massachusetts, United States - WE1604-20 | ecosystem: Environmental > Aquatic > Marine > Intertidal zone >... | reverse complement strand
AGATTACATTCATCATTAGATTATTTAAGTCCAGTAGAATTTATGAAAAAAGGCATGAATGAAAAACATAAAGAAATTAAATCAGATGTTGCTTAACTTTGTGTATACTTTTTAGGGTACAGATCAAATCGACATTATACAAATTATTTTTGTTACAAATTCTTTTGTAGAAATAAATTTAGCAAATGTATATTTTTGGTTAATTACTTTTTACTGTTATGGAGGATAAAATGGCTAAATTAACTCAAGAAATGAAAGACATGGTTGCAGCACAGCAGTGTTTTATCGGCACCGTAAATGCAGACGGCACACCCAATGTCGCTCCTAAACGTTCTACCCGCGTACTTTCGGACGAATCCTTAATATTTACCGAAGGAACCGGCGGAGCTACTTATGCTAACATTAAAAGAGGTTCGAAAGTATCTGTTGCCGTGGTTAACCGTGAAATAGTTGACGGCTATAGATTTATAGGGGAAGCATCATTATTGGATAGCGGAGAACTGTATGATAAAGCTGCAGCAGCATCAGCTAAATTTGGCAGACCTAAACCATTAGCTGTTGCAGTAATTAATATTTCCGAAGTACATACTTTAAAACCGGGTCCTATGGCCGGTAAGAGAATTGTTTAGACTTTATATTAATTCGGCAGGAAATTATTTTAATAAATATAATTTAATGTTAAATACGTAAAATCATTAACAAAAAGAAACCTATTGGATTGATTTTCAATATGTAAAAAAAAGCCGGATAAATTACCCGGCTTAAATTAATTGATTAAAATTATATATCTACTTTTTGAGCTTTTCGAAACGAGCCTGGAAGAACCTTAGATATTTAGGCTCATAAACCATTTTTAATCCTTTAATGGATTTCCTGCTTTCATAAACAGAGACAATAGATTCATAAGTAACATCAATATGAGCTTGAGTATAAACTCTCCTTGGTAAGGTTAAACGGACAAGCTCCAGCTTCGGATAATTATGCTCACCGGTCTTTTTATTTCTTCCGGCCGATACTATTCCCCTCTCCATAGAGCGGACACCCGAATCAACATAAATTTCGTTGGCAAGCGTTTGTGCTGGAAATTCATCCTGCTTTAAATGCGGTAAAAATCTTTTTGCATCCAAAAATACTGCGTGCCCGCCGATTGGCCGGACAATAGGTACTTTATATTCAAGAAGCTTGTTGCCGAAATATTCAACCTGCCCGATCCTTGACCTTATATAGTCATAATTGGTCATCTCTTCTATGCCCCGAGCCATTGCTTCCATGTCTCTTCCGGCAAGACCTCCGTAAGTATGCAGTCCTTCATATACTACAACAAGATTCCTTCCTTCCTCAAAAACTTTTTTATTTTTTGTTGCCAGGAATCCGCCGATATTAACAAGCAAATCCTTTTTGGCGCTTACCCAAATTCCTTCAAAGTAAGAACATATTTCTTTTACAATTTGCGCAATAGTTTTATTCTCATAACCCTTCTCCCGCACTTTTATAAAATATGCATTTTCTACCAAGCGAGTAGCGTCCAACCACATTTTAATTCCGTGCTTTTTAGTGTAGTCTTTTAACTCAATAATATTAGCCATGGAAATCGGCTGGCCTCCCGCCATGTTAACAGGACCTGCAATACTTATATAAGGAATTTTCTTTGCGCCGACTTCCTTAACGAGTTTATCAAGCTTTTTTAAGTCAACATTACCTTTAAAAGGATGATTGCTTTGCGGATTATGTGCTTCATCTATAATAACATCGACAAAAGTTGCACCGGCAAGTTCCTGGTGAAGTCTTGTGGTTGTAAAATACATATTGCCCGGAACGTAATCACCTGGTTTGATTAATATTTTTGAAATCAAATGTTCGGCTGCTCTGCCTTGATGAGTCGGTACAAAATAAGGGAAGCCGTAATATTTTTTTACATTGTCCCACAGATAATAAAAATTTTTACTTCCGGCATAAGCTTCGTCTCCAATCATCATCCCGGCCCATTGCGCGTCGCTCATAGCGTTTGTTCCGCTGTCGGTTAACAAATCAATATATACATCTTCCGATTTTAAAAGGAATGTATTATAGCCTGCTTGTTTAGCCGCTTTTTCCCGGTATTCTCTTGTAGTCATTTTAATGGGCTCTACTACTTTTATTTTAAAAGGCTCCGCCCAGGATCTTCTTTCTAGTTTTTTTGCCATATTAACTCCGCTTAATGAATTATGTTTTTAAAATATTAATTCGGTTGTTTCTTTAACTGTTTCCAAAACGATGATTGTGTTTGTCGTCCTAATCGATTTTATCGATGCAAATTTTGTCCGCAGCAGCATTGTTAAATCTTCTGAATTTTCAGCTCTTACTTTAACAAGATAACTATCTTCCCCGGCAACAATGTGCACTTCCAGCACTTCAGGAATTTTTGCTATTTCTTTTGCAGTCTTTTGATCGACTATAGGTCCGTTTGCTTTTACCTGGATAAATGCAAGAAGTCCGCGTTTTACTTCTTCAGGATTTATTTGAGCAGTATATTTGGCTATGATCTTCTTCTTTTCAAGCCTTCTTATTCTTTCCAGAACGGCCGAAGGCGCCATATTAATTTGACGTGCAATATCTGCATTTGTTGTTCTCGAGTTTTTTTGAAGAATATTCAGTATTTTAGCATCAATTTCGTTTATCATTCGTTTATTTAATATTATTACAAATATTATTCGTAATAATAAGAATATTCAGAATATTAATCAAGAAACGATAGATGTAAATTGATTTATATAATTTCTGTTCAAAATAAGTCTGCATTAAAAATTTTGTTTTGTAAATGACTGAAGACATAACAATTCCGCTTAGGAATAATTTCTTCCCTTGGGGATTTAGAAACATTCTGGCTTAGTTTTCAATTATAAAAATATCAGCCCTTCGTGCTTTTACATCAAACGCCAAATGCGTGATATTATTATAAAAAGCTATAATCGAAAGGATAATAAATATCGTAGGGATGACATAAAAAATTATTATTTTGTATTAGCTTTTTATTTTTATTTTGGATAGATGTGATCTAAATTTTTATGGAATATGTAATATTTGATATGAATTTATTGATGAGAATTATTTTATACTATCTAAAAGAAGAAAGTTATTTTCTTTGTAAGAAGAAATTGACTTCAGATTTTTTCCTTTATATTTACATATTTTTAAAAGAGGACAGATATTACAATTAGGATTTGAAGGTTTGCATATTTCTCTCCCCAATCTAATTAAGTTTGTATGAAATGAATGAGCAATATTATCCGGCATGTTTTCATTTATTATTTCGAAGGTCCTATCCGGTGTTTTTGTTTCTACTAAACCTATTCTATTTGTAGTACGATGAACATGAGTATCAACCGGACAAACATTTCTTCGTAGGGAAAATAAAAGTACGCAGCTTGCAGTTTTCGTACCTACACCATCGTATTTAGTTAATTCCGTTAGTATTGCATTGTTATTTAATTTTTTCAATTTATTTAAACTAATCTTACCTTCTTTTTTTAAAATTGAGACTAAAAATTTTTTTATAGCATTGGATTTTTGTTTTCCAAGTCCGGCAACTCTTATGAATTTTTCGATTGTTACCCTTGGAAGATTTGCTACCTCTTCCCAATTCTTAAAACTGTTTTTCAAATTATTAAAAGCTTTATACGAATTTCTATCATTTGTATTTTGCGATAAAATCGTTGCAATTAATAGATCGACAGGGTTGGGCGGATTTTTAGGCCTTCCCGGTATTCCGTATTTCTTAATTAATAGTTGATTGACCAATTTTATTTTAGATATCATTTCTCTTTCCGGACAAAATAAATAGGGACTAAAACCTTTTCAAATATAATTTCATATTTTTATATATAATACAAATGCAAATCTAAGTTAGTATTCTAATTTACTGAAATTATTAATGAATAAATCCTCCCTCGATCATGCCTCTACTTGTCGGTAAACAGGTAGCGGCAGGCAAGTCCGCTCGGGATGATAATTTAAATACATTTGTCATGGAGAGCGGAGTCGAACCACGACTAGGATAAGCAAATTAGGACACTACTAAACACAAATCTATGTATGATATGTTTTTTAATCTGCCGTAATTAAACATTACTTTAATTTAAGTTCTAAACTGATAATTAATTCCGCAATCAGAAGATTTTCTTACCTTGTTGTTTATCTTAAAGAAACTTTTACAAATATTACAGATAAAGGACGTCTCACCTTATAAGGATATTTCTTAAAAATATTTTATTTTAGATTTATAAATCTATTGAATCATTTCATCTTTCTACTATTTTATTGGAGGTACTATGTCGACTCTTATGGTAAGCGTTTCAGGAATTAGAGGTATTATCGGCGACGGACTTGATCCTGATACTCTTGTAAAATATACTTCTGCGTATGCCGACTTCGTAAAGGAAGGAAAAGTTGTTATCGGACGGGACGCAAGAATTACGGGCGATATGGTTCAATCAATCGTAACCGGAACTCTGCTTGCCAAAGGATTGGATGTAATTGAAATCGGAATTTGCCCTACTCCTACTGTTCAATATACGGTAAAAACGTTAGCTGCAAACGGCGGGATTGCAATATCGGCAAGTCATAATCCAAATCAATGGAATGCCTTAAAGCTGCTGAACAATACCGGTCAATTTATGACCCCGGAACAGAATGAACAGATGATAGAACTCCTTGAAGATAGCTTAGGCAATTATGTAAGCTGGGACAAATTAGGAAAGTTGACTCATTATAAAGAAGGATTAAAAAAACATGTAAATGATGTTCTGCATTTAAAAAATATTAATATAGATGAAATACGGAAAAGAAAGTTTAAAGTATTGGTAGATTGTGTGAACGGTGCCGGAGTTTATGTAATTCCGGATTTACTAAGGAATTTCGGATGTGAAGTAGTTGAAATGAATTGTGAACGAACGGGAATATTTCCCCGTTTGCCTGAACCATTGCCTGAAAATTTAACTGAAACCATGAAAGCAGTTGCAGAATCCAAAGCAGATCTTGGAGTTGTTGTAGATCCGGATGTCGACCGACTTGTTTTAATTACTAATGAAGGCGAGCCGTTTAGCGAAGAAAATACTATTACACAAGCCGTTAAATTCATTCTTTCCAAAGAAAAAGGTAACGTTGTTGTAAATTTGTCTACTACCCGTGCTGTTGATGATGTTGCCTCGAAATTCGGACAGAAAGTTCTTCGTTCGCCCGTTGGCGAAGCTAATGTTGTTAAAAAGATGAAAGATGTTAAGGCAGTTATTGGCGGAGAAGGAAGCGGCGGAGTAATTTACCCGGAACTTCATTATGGGCGGGATGCTCTGGTGGGTATTGCAATTACTCTTCAGCATCTGCTTGAGTTTGGAGGTACATTAACCGAGTTGAAAAATTCTCTGCCATCATACTTTATTGCTAAGAAAAAAATTAAGCTTGGGAATGTAAAACCGGACGAAGTAATTAATCTCCTGATTGAAAAATATAAGGATGAAAAAATCAATACGGATGACGGATTAAGAATTGATTTTGCCGATCACTGGGTGCATTTAAGGAAATCAAATACGGAACCGATTATCAGAATAATCACCGAAGCTAAAGAAAAAGTTAAGGCTGAAAATTTGTGCAGCAAATATTCTGATGAAATTGCGGCTTTAATATAGCGCTAAATCAACTTACTGCGTTTTTGGATATAGCTGAACAATGCTTTATCAAAAGGTTCCGAGGTCTCAATCAAATTATATTCGATATGGGAATTTAAACATTCGGTTTTTATTTTACTTACAAAATTTCCCATCGCTTCTTTATAAGCTTTTTGAATTTGATAGGGTTGTGTAGTTATTTCATCTTCGGTTTCAAGGTCTTTGAAAATAGCATCTCTTCCGAATGAAAAATTTCTCTCCAGCGGATCTAAAATCTGAAACACGATCACTTCATTTTTTTGGTATCTAAAATGTTTTAATGCCGAGAGAATAGAGCTAATATCGTCGAAAAAATCCGAAACTATAATTACGAGCCCTCTTCTCTTAATCTTTTCTGCAATTGAATTTAAGCATGAAGCAGTATTGGTTTTATCCGAAGCAGATAATTCTGCCAGATGTTTTAAAAGTTCCTGTAAATACGGTTTGCTTACTTTCGGAGGGAAATATTTATTTATTTTATCAGAATATAATGTCAATCCTACTGCATCCTGCTGTCTAATCATTAAATAGCTTAAACCGGCTACAAGTGTTGTAGCATATTCTAATTTCGAAATGTTTCCCTCGGATGCAAATAACATTGATTTGCTTGTATCTAATAAGATATAACTTTTTAAATTTGTTTCTTCTTCATACTGTTTGATAAAAAACTTTTCGGTTTTACCGTAGACCTTCCAATCAATATCTTTAAGAGCATCGCCCTGCATATAAGGTCTATGTTCGGTAAACTCCACACTAAAGCCGTGATATGGACTTTTGTGTAAACCCACCATAAAGCCTTCCACTACCAGCCTGGCTCTCAATTCGAGAGAATTTAACTTAGATATTATTGCCGGATTTAAATACTTTTTATAATCAACGTACGTTTGAGACATCAGCCTTTATGTGCTTTTTTTTTTGCAATATTTCTTCCGGAGTCAATCCCATATTATCCAGTTCTTCCTTTGCAGAACTTGCTAATTCGTTATTAGGAAATTTCTGAAGAAATAAAGTGAACGAGGCTGTTGCCTCATCATAGGATTTTAAGTCGTTCGCTTGAATGAAACCCGACATGAAAAGCGCCTTTGGGGCCAGTTTACTTTTGGGGTATTTGTCAAATATGCTTCTGAATAAGCCGATTGATTTTTGTAATGATTGGTTTTGAGGGATATTTTTGACCATTTTATTTTGATAGAGAGTTGCAAGCTCAAAAATTGCCTCCGGAGCTTTCGGACTGTTAGGATATTCTTTTATTAAATCTTGATATGCTGTAACAGCTTTATCAATATTATGGTTTTCTATATTCGTTTTTGCTTCATTTAAATATTGATCGTCCGTTTTTTTGCTGCACCCTGAAATGAATAATAAAACTATGATAAACGAAGTAAAATATAAAATTTTCATTTTTCCACACATTTATTTTTTTAAACTTGATAAAGTTATTAAATTCAAACAGAAGTAGCAATGTATATAATTTCATTCATGACTTTGACAATATAACAGCTCTATTTAGCTTGTTAATTGCCAGTTTCGAATGATTAGGTTTACTTCTGCATTAATTTTCATGTTAAGTATCTATTTATTTAAGTGGTACAAATTGATTAAATTTTTTGTTTTTTGTAGAAAAAAAATCAAAATATTTGGTTAAGTTTCAAGGACCAAAAGATTAGATTTATAAAATGGGCAATGAAATAAACATAAAGAAAAAAGCTGCTATTATTTCTCTATTAGTCGGTTTTGGAATGTTTGCAGCAAAAATGGGTGCATTTCTAATGACCGGGTCTGCTGCAATATTTTCCGATGCGGCGGAATCAGTGGTTCATGTGCTTGCTACTTCGATGGCTCTTTATAGCATTTTATTAAGCTCAAAACCTGCCGACGATTCGCATTTATACGGCCATGGAAATGTTGAATATTTTTCAGCCGGAATAGAAGGATTCCTAATAGTAATTGCAGCATTATTTATAATTTTTACCGCAATATTGGAACTAATTAAAGGTTCAAATTTAAAAGAACTGGATACCGGCGTTATAATCATCAGTATAGCCGGAGTTGTAAATTTAATTCTCGGGGCCTACCTTGTTAGAACCGGGAAAAAAACTAATTCTCTTACTTTAATCGCTGACGGCAAGCATGTATTAACCGACTCCTATACCAGCATCGGAGTTATTATAGGAATTATTCTTGTTATTTTTACAGGTTATGTAATTCTCGATCCAATTTTTGCCATTGCTGTAGCTGTAAATATTTTATTTACCGGGTATAAGCTTGTCAGGAAATCGATCGGCGGATTAATGAATGAAACCGATCCGAAGCTGTTAAAACAAATTGTTAATCAATTGACAAAAATGAAGGAAGATTATTGGATAGATATACATTGGCTTAGATTCTGGGAATCCGGCGGAAATATTTTTATAGATTTCCATTTAATTCTTCCTTACTATTTCAGCATAAAGGAATCTCATCTCGAAGAAGAAAAAATTGAAAATGCACTTTTAAAAACGGTGCCTAATTCACAAATAAAAATCCATATGGATTACTGTACTTTTGAACATTGCAAAATGTGCAACTACGAAAAATGCGAAGTCAGGAAAGAACCTAAAAAGGATGAACTAAATTGGGATCTCAACAAACTAATCGGCGAACCTGTTTATCCGTCCACACACATTACATAAAAATTAAAAATTTAATTTTTTATTTTTATTCATAGAATCTTCAGCCATCTTTTTCTTATAATTCACAAGCTTATCCGATAATTCTTTATTACCGACTGCTATAATTTCAACAGCAAGAATTGCTGCGTTTTTAGCGCCATTTATTGCAACTGTTGCTACAGGAATTCCGCTTGGCATTTGAACAATGGACAATAAAGAATCTATGCCGTTTAAAGAAGCACCTAAAATTGGGACACCGATAACCGGCAGAATAGTTTGTGCAGCAGTAACACCGGGAAGATGTGCAGCACCACCTGCAGCAGCAATAATAACTTTTAATCCCCTTTCTGACGCAGTTCTGGCATATTCGGCATGATGTTCCGGCGTTCTGTGAGCAGATAAAATTTTTACTTCATAAGGGACATCAAAATTTTTTAACTCGTCAAATGCTTTTTGCATTACTCCCAAATCGGAGTCGCTTCCCATAATAATTCCCACCAAAGGATTATTAGCCATAATATTTACCTTTTCCTCATTATTAAATAGTAAATTTTATAATTTATCTTCTGCAGAATTTAAATATATAAAAATATTCAAGAAGACTTTGGTAATTAATTTATTTATAAAATTTCAATGAGCCCTGTCACTCTAAATCTCTCCAATTAATTTTTGAAAAGGTATAACCATTCGAAGAAAAAATTACCGCACCGCTTTTATCGGTTCTGTATATTTTTGATCCTATGGATCCAAGCATTTTTAATATCAATTTAGAAGGATGGCCGAATTTGTTTTTCAGACCTGCGCTTATTAGGCTAACTTTCGGTTTAACATCTCCGATAAATGCCGGCAGGCTGCCGTTTTTGCTTCCGTGATGGGATACTTTTAAAATATCCGAATTAAGGAATGTATTATATTCATCAGCATAATATTTTTCTGCTTTTTCTTCAATATTGCCTGTAAATAATATGCTTGTTTTACCGTAAACTAATTTCATTAAGCCGCTTTTATTATTACTGCTTATTCTTAAGTTAGATTCGATCTTTCCGTCATTAAGGAAATATACCTTTGTGTTACCGATATTCATTTCCCCCTTTTTATAATAAGTAAACGGAATTTTTTCCTTCTTCAAAAATTTTTCAAACTTAATATCTTTTAAAAAAGAAGAATCTATTTGCGGTTTAAATATTCTTTTTATTTTCTTTTTTATAATTAAAGAAAAGAAGCCGCCGTAATGATCGGCATCCACATGAGAAACAAACCCGTAATCAATTTTTTGAATTCCCAGATGATTCAGCAACGGGAGGATTACTCTTTCGCCGTAATCAAAATTTTTGGTTGCGTCACCAGCATCAACTAATGCAGTTTCACCATCCGGGAACTTTAATAAAAATGAATCACCCTGACCAACATCAATCATTAAAACACTTAACTTATTTGAAGGCAGCAATTCTTTATCGTCTATTGAACAATAAAGTAAAATATTACCGAAGACTGCTGCAATAAGTACAATTTTGGCAAAATTATTTTGGATTTTTCTGAACCCAAATATTCCTATTATTAGAAAACAATAGAATATGATGGCATCTGTAATTGAAAAATTTCTAATCCAGATAAATGAATGCTCATTATTTCCGGTTAGGTGAACAATAAAAAATAAAAACTTTGTAAAAAGGTTATTAGCAGCAGCATAATAGGAAGATAGAAAAGGCAATATAAAAGCTAGCGATAATGTCAAAATTGCATCCGCTACTATTAAACCGATAAGCGGTATTACAACTAAATTTGCAGCAAGAGCAACTATTGATAATTTTCCGAAATAAATTAATGTGAATGGTAAAGTTCCTAATTGTGCCGCAAGTGAAATTCCCATAAACAGTAGAATGTTTTTAAGAAAATTATATTTAGCGGGAATTAAATTTATCTTCTCCCGGAAAACCGGGTAAATCGCAGCAATCGATAAGACTGCCGAAAAAGATAATTGAAAACCCGCCTGGAATAATTCACCCGGATTTAAGACTAAAATTATCAAAGCTGCAACGGCTAAAGAATTAAATAAATTCGTAGTTCGGTTGCTAAGAAATGAAATTATAATAACGACTGACATAATTGTGGCTCTGAATACCGAAGCCGGGATGCCTGTAATAATCATAAAGCATAATAAGCCAAGCATTGTGATTATCGATTTCAAATAGATGTTAAAACGCCCGAGCAGAATTATAAATATGAAAGCAATAAAACCCACATGAAGTCCTGATACTGCCAATACGTGTATAACGCCTGAATTAATAAATTCCGTTCGCGTATCATAATCGATATTGCTTCTATCCGCTAATAACAAACCTCTGAGCAATGCAGCTGTTTGAGGATTATGATATTCGGAAATTTTTTCATCGAGGATTTTTCTTATTTTAAAAATTGTATTCGAAATTAGATCAACTTTATAATTTATTATCTTGACATCATTTATATTGTAAATATTGAGCGTTCCGCTAATTCCTTGTTCTGATAAATACTTTCCGTAATCAAATTCGCCGGGATTTCTCTTGCTTCTGCCTTTCAAATAAATTCCGGCAGCGCTTACATAGTTTCCGGGTGAAATTATATGATAAAGTGAATCGATTTTAAATTTACTATCATCTTTCAGTCTAGTAAGTAATACTGCTTTACGGATTAAATTTGTTTTTGAAAATGAAACGGAATCAACATTTAGCTTGAATACAATATCCTCTCCTCTTTTCAATTCTATTTTTGAAATTTTGCCGTAAGCAGTGAAATTTTTTTCTTTAAGAATATTGGTCGGAAGAAAATTTTGATTCTTGTAATGTAAATCCGAAAGGATGATCCCCATTAATAAGATTAATAAAGGAACAGAAATTAAATTTAGAATAACCGGAAATTTCAATTTCTTGTAAAAGAAAAACAATATGAATGATATGATGAATAAAATGCCGAAAAGCAAATAGATGAAATTTACGTCAACCTGAAAAAACTTTTGAATCAGAATTCCGAGAATAAACAAAAGCGTAAATTTTATTGCCGGGTATTTTTTCATTTAAACGTTTTTATAATTGCATTTTTAATTTGTGTTATGTCCTTAATATTATTGAATAATTCCTCTGCATATTTGCCGGATGTAATTGTTAATGCAGGATTTAACGTATGTGTTTTAATTGATAAATCTTCAATATTGCCATGATCCGAACAAATTATCAAAGCAGTATTTTTATCTAATTCGGTAATTATCGTATACAAAAAATCATCCAGAATTTTTATCACCGGTTCAATATCGCCGTCGTATCTTCCGTGCCCCAGATAATCGGTTAAATAATATTCGTAAAGTGTAAAAGAATTCTTTTGCACAATTCTTAGTAATCTTCGAGCTGCTGTTTGAGGTTTTATAATTTTTAGCTTATATCCGAGTTTACTGTTCCACCTATCATTAATAATTTCTGCCGTAAGAGCTTTCCCTTTTCTAAGATCAGTTGAAGTATTTAGCCTTATATTATTTAATATGCAGCTTAAAGATGTGACACCCAATCTGGATCTGCCGGATTTTATGTAATCAAAAAATAATTTGGGATAGGCGTTGGCGAATGATACATTTTTGTCTTTATCAATAAAGTACCTGAGGATGCTTTTTTCTTTTAATACAGGGATTAAAGTGGAATAAGGATAAGGTCCGAAATGTTTACCTACAAATTTAGGCGCATTTATGCCGCAGTAAATAGAAGTTTGACCCGTACCGCTTTGAGGAAATCCTTCCACACCAAGTGTTGCATCCGCCGGAAATAAAAAAGTATTATTGTTCTTTAACAACCGGTTTTCCAAGGACGGGATTTGACCGAAGATTCTGGTGAATGTATTAAAACCGAATTTGAAAAACGGATTAAATTGGTAATCGACTTTGCCGATCCCGACGCCGTCTAAAAATATCATTAATACTGAATGCAAATTATCTTGATAATTAAATTTTAATGGAGTTATTTAAAAGATAGTTATAAAATTATTTTGATTCTACTATTACAGTTACCGGACCGTTATTTATTATTTTTACGGACATCATTTCACCGAAAATTCCCGTTTTAACTTTAGACTCCCCGATGTTTTGTTTTATCCTGTAAATAAACTTTTCATAAAGAGGAATTGCTTCATCCGGTTTTGCCGCCTCAATAAAACTTGGACGGTTTCCCTTTCTTGTTTCACCGTAAAGAGTGAATTGAGATATTATTAAAATTTCCCCGTTTATGTCTTTTACCGAAAGATTCATCTTTTGATTTTCATCTTCAAATATTCTAAGATTACAGCATTTATCGGCTACAAAATTTACATCTTCTTCGCTATCGCCGATTTTAATCCCAAGTAATACTACCAATCCGTTTCCAATTTGTTCGGAATAATTCTTTGCTTGAATATAAACGCCGCCTTCAGAAACTCTTTGTACAACAGCTCTCAAGATAATTCTCCTGAAATTACTCGATCGATATTCTGATAATCTTTTTTGATACTAATATTAATAAAATTTTCTTCATTCAAAAAATCAAAAACTTTTGCCGATTGATCCTGTCCGATTTCTAAAAATAATTTGCCTCCTTTTTTTAATAATTTTTTCGAACTCCCGGCAATCACTCTGAAAAAATTTAGTCCGTCATTATTATCTGTAAGAGCGGATTGTGGCTCGAATAATCTTAATTCCGGCGCTAATTTTTGATATTCCTCAAAGGAAATATAAGGAGGATTGGAAACAACAATATCAAACGGTTTCCCCTCATAATCTACATCTGTTAAAATGTCGGATAATTTAAATTTAATTTGCTCTTCAACTCCATTCAATACAGCGTTCTCTTTTGCAATAACAAGGGCGCTTTCACTTGAATCGGTTGCCGTAATGGAAGAAAAAGGTAAATTCTTAGCAAGGCTTACTGCAATTATTCCGCTTCCTGTTCCAATATCCAAAATATTTTGCTTATTGTTTTTTTCAACCGAATTTATAACTGTTTCAACTAAAATTTCTGTTTCCGGCCTTGGGATTAAGACCGACTTATCCACTTTAAATTCAAATCCGTAAAATTCAACAGAACCTAAAATATACTGTAAAGGCTCATACTTGCTTCGTCTCCGTATAAATTCACGGTATAAATTGGTTTCAGACTCATTTAAAGGACGGTCGAAAGAAAGATAAAGATCCAATCTTTTACAATTTAAAATTTTAGCCAACATTAATTCCGCATTAATACGCGGTGATTCAATACCCTTGTCAGTTAAAAATTCCGTCGAAAGCTTAATCGATTCTAATACAGTAAGCATCTGTTAAATACAATATATTAATTTTTGATTTTAAATTTATTGAATAAGCGGAAAAATTTGAAATTTATAAATTGTTGAGCTTAATCATTTAAAAAATAATATAATAATACCCCTAAGTTTATTTCCAAAGCTCCCATTGTAATCCCGCATATCAAATCATATTTTCTAGTTTGAGTTAAATAGTAATCGTTCCAGGTTTCCTGGTATTGGCTGAATCTATTATCCGCCTTTAGTTTGAAATATGCAGTAGCACTTCCGAGTACAATAATTCCTCCCATCAGAATTTTAAATAGATTTTTTTTAAAGAAACTTTTCCCGTTTGGGATACCCATATAAGTCAGCTTCACAATCTCATCGGGAGAAATATTGTTTGAGTACAATATTTTATCTTTATAATTAGGTTTTTTTAATTCAAGACTATTAAAATATTCAGGTACAATTAAAGGTGTAAATCCTATAAGCGAATCTTTAGCATAAACAGATACATCCTGGGGATCGGTTTGCAGATAAAAGTTTTTGCTAAAATTTAATGTAATAAATTTTGGTTTGCTGCAATCGGCAATATTCAATGAATCGGATATTCTTTTTGCATCCCATAACGAGGAAGATTCTTCTGCAGTAATTAAATAATTTCCTTCAGCAAGTTCGGTCACAACTTTTCCTCTACCGGCAAAATTATTATTTATGAAGATTAAAGAACTGTCTGCATTAGTATTTATAGTAACTTTTGCTTTACAGTCTTGTGGAAATAATGATTCCATAGAAAAGATAATCAGAAACAGAATTAAAAATATTTCTTTATAAAATTTCATAAGCCCTAATAATGCCGTTATCGTATCCAATTAATAATTTATTTTTAATTATTACAGGAGATAACCTGACATGACCTTCCAGTTTATAGCTCTTAACAATCTTACCGTTTGAAACTTTGACAAAATCCAGCCGGCTGTCAAGGTCGGGAACTATTAAATAATTTTTAGTTAATAAGGGAGTAGCATTAATCACTCCGCCGATTTCAGTAGTCCAATTTAGTTTACCGTTAGACTTATTGAGTGAAAATAATTCCCCGCCCATATTAGCTGTAAAAACGTCGTCATTATTCATTACGGGAACAGCCATTATTTCAGAGCCGGTGTTGAATTTCCAGATAATATCCCCTGAACTTAAATTAAATGCGTAAAGAATTCCATCGTCATTTCCGATGTATGCAATATTACCTGAGATAGCCGAACTTCCGTAAAACGGACTTCCGATTTTTTTATTGTACAGTATTTTCCCCTTCTTGGAATCGATAGTAATTATTTCACCTTTATCATTTCCGAAGAAGATTATATTATTAAACATTGATGGAGAACTATGGCATTTAGTTTTAGTATTTGTTTCCCATATTTTTTTGCCGTTATTATCATATCTAAAAACTTTCCCGTCTTCGGTTATAAAAATAACACCGTTGGTTATTTTGATTAATTGGGACAAAATCTTTCCCTCAATTTTAATTTTTCTTTCTGTTTTACCTGAAATAAAATTATAGAAGTAAAGTTCCGAATAATTATCATTGTTTACTATTAGAGGAAAAATTATCAGAGGATAATTTATCACCGGGGAAGAAAATACAGCTCCCTTATTTTTTATTCTCCCAAGATGTTTTCCGGTATTTAGATCCAAACAAGTTACCCAGCCGGAAAGATCGTTTATAAAGACACAAGAATCATAATTAGTAAAACTTGAATTTGTTAACCCTCCGTTTACGTCTGTCTCCCATTTTTCGGTTAATGAATCACCTATTGCTGCCGGGAAATAAAAATCCCTCTGCGGAATTTTACCGAACATATCATAAGGCAGCGGATCATTCTTCACTCCTATTCTTATTACCGAAGGCAAACATCCGCTCAAAATTATTAATGGAAGCAATATGATGGTAATCTTTTTCAAAAGTCCCACCCGAAAAAGAATTGATAAAACAAACCGGACTGAAATCTAGAAAAATTATTTTCAATTTTCTTTCCCACATCGTATCTTAATACAATTGCGCCGAACAAATTTATTCTGATACCTGCACCGACATCACCCAGAGTACTTAAATAATTTGTATCCCAGGCGCTGCCTGCATCAAAATACAAAGCACCTCGAAGTCCCCCAAATCCCAAATCAATAAATGGAGATTTAATATTTAATTGATCAATTAACGGAAATCTTAATTCAACCGAAGTGAGCCACATTTTTTCGCCTCTTATTGACCAACGCGGCCATCCTCTTAAATCCCAGCTCCCTCCCATAAAGTATCGCCTCGCTTCCTTACCCTGATTATAAAAAAGCGCTGCCCTAACCGCAAGCGCAGAACTGTAGCTGAATCTGAAGTATTGTCTGTAATCTGCTATGATGGAATAATAATCCACATTGCTGTACTTAACATCTCCTGTATAACCAAGCAGGACCCTGGCACGAATCCCGTCAAGCGGTCCGGTTGGCCCCCAAAGAGAATTATCAAAAACATAGGAAAGTGAATTACTTACCAGTAACGATTTTCTTTCCAGAAAACCGGCGTATATCTGTTTGTCCGAATTAATTAAAGAGACATTAGTCTCAAGCCTGGAAAATTTTGAAAAAGGGAAAAACAAAGTAAAAAATCCGCCGAAGCTTCTTTCATAATAATATTCATCCGACTCAGTAATATCGTACCGGTTGCCGCTGAAGTGGAAGACGCCGTAGCCATAATTAGCTCTTTGTCCTAAGTTTATTCTCTCAATCATTACATTAAAACTTTTTTAAATATCGCTCTGTACCTGCGCCGTGTTATAAATAAGGAAGTAATAATTATCGTTGCTTAAAAGATCGCTTAACGATAATACAGCGCCTCCCATAGTTCCGAAAACAGGGTCCGTAGAAATTTGACTTTGTGCATAATCTAGACTGTACTTACGCTTATATTTTACATTTTCTTTTTTCGAACTTTCATTTAACGATATAGGCTGCCATTTACCAAATACCGAATCTGTATTTACAGCTAAAGTAAATGCAGAATTAATTTTTTCTTTATTCAGTTTTAAATCATACAAATTAAAGGAAAAATTCTCAAAACCCGAAAATGATATTTCGTTTGAATCAATGTAAACCGGATTAAAAGCACTCGTAATGAAATTTGTTATTCGTTTTATTTTATGCGTAAACCGTCCTTTAGTAATTTTCATTTCCCATATATTTCTAACACCGCTGTAATCCGAAGTAAATAACAAAGTTTTTCTATCGGGAGAAATAACGGGAGAATAATTATTAAAATTAAAATAAGTAATATATTTTATTTGATGTGTATTAAGATTATACGAAAACAAATTATAATGCTTTTCAAACTTTCCGGCTGTTCTATCGGACGAAAATATTATTTGTTTGTCGTTCAAACCGAAAGCAGGATCGCGGTCATCATAAATATCATTTGTAATTCTTGTTAAATAATCGTTTGCCAGATTTAAAATAAAAATATCGCTGAATCCTTTTTGATCGATAGCTTGGAATACAATTTTTTTACCATCGGGTGAAAACTTCGGAGAAGAAATAGATATTAAAAACGGATTCTGATAATTGCGTATAATTTTATTTTCATTTATCGAAAAGAAATGGATAGCATCTGTGCCGCCGCTTTTTGTAACAAATGCAATAATTCCGCTTTTTGAAATATCGATTGAAGATTGAAATAAATGAAACGATTCAAGCTCTTCCGACTTTTCACCGCGCAAAACTAATTCAGGTTTCTTTTTTGTCCGGTCGTCTTTATTCAATTCAAGCCGGTATAATGAAGAGTATCCGTCCCGGTTTCCTACAAAGTACAAATAATCTTTTCCGTTAATATTATATTTAACCGGTGAAAAATTAAAACCGAAATTCGTTAATTTGTTTGATGCAAATTCAGGCGGAACATCTTCTTTAATTAATGGGTAATACTTCCTCTTCATGTAAAAAGTCCAGTTGTTATCGATTTCTTCTATCGACTGCCCCAAGGTATATGCAATTACTTTGTTGAAACTTGAATACATCCAAATATTTTTAAGTATCTGCAGAACTTTTTCCTTACCGTATTCTTTAGCTACAAATTCCAGGAAGCTTTGGCCTTCTTTGTACATTAAAAATGTTCCGCTTATCCGGTAAATATTCTGCAGATTAAAAAAATAATTATTTATTACCGCATCTCTCAAAACCATTTTAGCTTGAGAATCTTCGGTTGTTGAAATATATTCTGCCAGTCCTTCGGTATACCATAACGGCGGATAGTAATCGTCCGGAAGCCTATGGTCTTTATATATCCTGTAAAGCTTGGCAGCCATAAATACATGGGTAAGTTCATGACGGATTACATGGCGAAAATCATGAAGTGAGCCGGTATTAGGAATAACAACCCTGCCTTTTATATATTCGAAAAATCCGCCGACGCCTTCAGGCAATAAACCGGGAGTGGTATTTGTCTGTTCGAATTGATTAGAAGTGTTGTAAAAAATCAGAGGAATTCGATGCGATATGATTAAATTAAATCCTACTTTATACTCTTTGTAAGTTCGCTCGGCAATTGCAGCGCCAATATTGGCGACCTGACCCATTTCTCCGTAATAATAAACATTGAAATGCTGGGTTCTTAAAACCTTCCAATCGAATTTTTCGTACTGAACTTTATTTCGTCCGAACGAATAATACTGCGCTTTAACACTGCAGCTAAATAGAACAAAAAGTATTAATAAATATTTTGTTTTGTTAAGCAAACGTGCGACTTTCCAATTCTACTAATTTAAAATCAATCGCAGTACTTAATATAAAATTGTAAGATTAAGATCAAGATTAAGATCAAGATTAAGAACATGAGAAATAGATAATTAAAGGAATATCATTTTGATACAAACATTTCAAAAGAAAAATAATTTAAAAATTTAATTTTTCAGCTTAATCTTTTTTTCAAGATATTAATATTCTCAATTTCAGTAGGATCAAAACCCCTCAGTACTGCCAAATAATATGATATCCAATCACCTAAATAAATTAAATCCAACAATCTTAATTTAAATTCCTTTTCATCACTTTCAAGACGTATAATTTCCGCTCCGTTTTTTGCAGCAAGTTCGGCAGTAATTTCAAATCTTTTTTTAGTTTGAGGGTGATATTCTTCATCCAGGATAGTAATAATTTTGGTTTGAAACTGTTTTTCCGTAAATGATTCCCAGCCTATTATTTCATTATGGTTTAATTCCGGAATAACATTATGAAATGCATGAAGTTTAGAGTTTTCGTTAAATTGACATTTAAGTCTGTAACCGGCAGCAGAAGTAATATCTGCAGCGGAATAAATTGTCGGTATAAAACCGATTAGAGATTCAGCAAGGTTGAAAGCAGAATTATCTTCAGCAGAGAATTCATTTGCTTTAGTTTTCCAGGTATTAATAATCTTATTTACAATGTCACTTTGATCGGGAATTAATTTTAATTCTTGCAGCAGCCGGAGCAAAGAAAAAAAGCTTAATCCTAATGCGTATCTTGGCTGAAAGCCGGGCTGGATTTTAATGACCGGGATTTTATTTTCATTTGCAATTATTTCAGCTTTACCGCCGGTCGTGATACAAACAATGCTGCAATTTTTATCTTTAGCTTCGTTAAAAACAGAAAGAGTTTCTTCCGTATTACCGGAGTAGGATGAAACAATAACGAGGGTATTTTGGTCCGCAAACGGCGGTAAATAATAATTCCGGTTAACAAAATACGGGAAGTCCATTTCGCTGTGTAAAAAGTTCTGCATTAAATCTGCGCTTATTGCCGAACCGCCGAGACCGGTTAATACAACTTTATTAAAATTATCCTTTTTTATTTTATTTAGATCAAATTTATTGTTCCACGCATATTCTATTTGTTTGAATGAATTCTTTAATACTTCAAATTGATTTTGCGGATCATATTTCTTAACGTAATCTGTAATTTTCATTTATTCCCTAAATAATATTTCTGGTTCTGGTAATCGAATTATCGACAAAAAACTTTTCTAATTTGTCCGTAATTTCTTTTTCAGTTGAACAAGCTAAGCACTCGCTTGCCAGCTCTTTTGTTTTTTGAAAAGAAATATTCCTTATTATTCTCTTAGCGTAAGGAATCGTCATCGGCGCTAAACTTAAGATTGGCAAACCTAGACCTACAAGCAGCGGAATAGCCAAAGTATCTGCAGCCATTTCACCGCAAATACTTATTGTCTTGCCTGCTCTAATTGTTTCGCTTATTACATGGCTTACGGTTCTAACTACCGAAGGATGAAATTCCTGGTAAAGATCCGACACCAAATCATTACCACGATCAACAGCCATTAAATATTGTATTAAATCGTTAGTCCCGATACTTACAAAATCAACTTCTTTTGCTAACTCATAAGCCATCACAGCAGCCGAAGGGACCTCTATCATAATTCCTATTTTTAAATTTTTATCAAAAGATATTTTTTCAGTTTTTAGTTCTTCTTTGCATAAATCAATCAGCTTTAACGATTTTCTAATTTCCGTAATTGTAGAAACCATAGGCAGCATAAAATAGATATTTTTATTTTTGCTAGCCTTTAAAATTGATCTTATCTGTATTTTAAATAACTTTTCGTTTTCCAGAAGCAGCCTTATCCCGCGGAGTCCCAGGAACGGGTTAGGTTCGGAATAATCTAAAAATTTAAATTTATCTCCCCCGATGTCAAAAGCCCGAATTGTTAACGGCGAGGGATAAATCCTGGAGGAAAGGTTAGTATATATTCTCGTTTGTTCTTCTTCACCGGGGAATTCACCCAATTCTTCTAGAATCTGTTCCGTTCGATAAAGACCGATTCCTTGTGCGCCGTTGGTAATAACAACATCTATTTCTCCGGTAACATCAACATTTGCATAAAGAGAAATCTTTTTTCCGTCCGTTGTTTCAGCCGGCTTATCTTTTAAACCTTCAAGTCCTTTTTGAAGTTCAACCAAATGTTCAATTTTATTTCGGAAAAATTGAATTTGCTCCTCATTAGGACTTACAAGAATATACCCATGAAATCCGTCGACAATTATTGTATCGTTTTCTTTAATTTTCTTCGTTGCATTATGCGTACCGACCACAGCAGGAATATTAAGCGAACGCGATACAATTGCAGCATGGGAAGTTAAACCCCCGTGATCCGTAATAAATCCTTTAACATTACTTCGAGAAAATAAAATAGTATCTGCCGGTGTTAAAAAACTGCTTACTACGATTATATCATTTGTTATACGCGATTGCCATCTTTTCTTCTGCAGGTTCCTTATGATTCTATTTTTTATATCGCCGATATCATTGGCTCTTTCATTCATATAAGATTCATGAGATTGAACCATAAGCAGTTGATATTTTGATATTTCGTCATCAACAATATACTCAGGCTGTTTCTTTTCTTTTTCAATCCTGGTTTTAATATTGTCGATTAAAATTGGATCATCGAGAATCATTAATTGCGCTTCAAAAATTGCAGCACGAGTACTGTCCATCTTTTCTTTGGCTAATGCAAAGATTTTATTCAGCTCTTTCTTAGATTTATTTAAAGCTTCTTCAAAATTATTTTTTGCTTCTTCAACATCAGTAATCGGTCCGCCGTTTACCTCAAGTACTTCCTTTGTAAAAAGATATGCTTTTGCAATTACAATCCCTGGGGCTGCCGCTATACCGACGATTTTATTTTCTGCTTCGCTAAATATTTGTTTAAAACTTTTCACAATTCGTCGAATCCTCTGCTAAAATAATCTGAAATTTCGGCGGCAGCTTTTTCTTCATCTACGCCGTCGAAAGTTAATAACAATTCGGAGCCCATTTCTGCAGCAAGGGTCATCACTCCGATAATGCTTTTTCCGTTAATATTTAATCCGTCTTTAGAAATAAAAAATTCGCATTTATATTTTGCAGCCATTTTAACAATAGTTGCAGCTGGTCTTGTATGAAGTCCTGCTTTATTAACAATCTTTACTTTCTTTTCAATCATCATTTATTTCTCTTGATTAGTGAATCAGCCAGCCAGCCGAAAATCTCCCTATCTTCCTTCTTTTTTAAAATTTTCACTGAATTAAGGGCATTTTTCGTATGTAATTTAATTTCTTTCCTTGCATCTTCAAGTACACCAAGTTTTTCGTACAGACTTTTATAAAATTTAATTTGATCCGGTTTTATCCCTTTATTCCTTACAACTTTTTTTAAAGTTTGAAGTTCCTTTCCTTTAGCTTTTTCCAGAGCTTTAATAAACAGGAAGGTTTTTTTCCCTTCAACCAAATCGCCTCCCACAAATTTACCGAATTCATTCTCATTTCCGGTGATATCAAGCAAATCATCCTGTATTTGAAAAGCAATTCCAATGCTTCTCCCGAAATTTGCAAGGCTGTTTATTTCCTTTCTGCTCCCTCCTCCCAGCAATGCTCCCACTTTACAGCACATTTCAACCATTGCAGCAGTTTTCTTCCCGATCATTATTTCGTATTCTTTAATTGAAACATGCTTCAATGTTTCAAAGTCTTTATCCATGCTTTGCCCTTCGCAAACATCAACGAGACCTTTTGTAAACGCAGAAAGAATTTGTTTGGAATTACCGTTACAGTCTTTCAACAATTGTTCGTAAGCAACGGATAACAAACTGTCTCCGACTAATATTGCAGTATTTGTATCGTACTTTTTATGTAAAGTTAATTTGCCGCGTCGTTTGTCGGCATTGTCCATAATATCGTCGTGAACAAGAGTAAAATTGTGCAACAATTCCACCGCTACCGAAGCATTATAAGCATTACTAAAATTTCCGCCTACAGCTTTTGAAGAAAATAAAACCAAAAGAGGACGCAGCCGTTTTCCCCCTCCTTCAATAATGTAAGACCCCGGTTGATATAATGAAGCCGGGATTCTTCCCTTCAATGATTTTATTAATTTTTGATCAACTTTTTTCCGTTCACCTTCATAAAGTGAATAAAATTTATCAGACTTATCCCCGATCAATATAATTTTTCCTTTCTCATTATCTTATTTTTCTGTAACTCGTAAATTGAATTTGAACCTGTTAAAAACATAATTTTTTTAATATCTTCAAACCAGTCTTCTATTAATTTAACTACGCCGTTAACTCCTGATCTTTTTAACACCTGTAAAATAATTCTTGCTGAAGCGACAACATCTGCACCGAGTGCAAAAGCTTTAGCCGCATCAAAAGAATTATTTATTCCGCCTGAGCCGATTAATAAAAAATCGAATTTATTTTTTAATTTATTTATTTTTCGTAAGCAATAAGATGTGGGCAGACCCCAATCCCAAAATCTGTTTTCGCTGTTACCGCCGTTTCTTAAAATTTCAACTGCAGCCCAGCTGGTACCGCCTGCCCCGGCAACATCAATTCCTTTTACACCTATATTTAAGAGACGTTCCGCAGATTTTTTCGAAATACCTGAACCAACTTCTTTTACTATAACAGGAATATCCAGGTACTTAACAAGTTTTTCAACAGATTTTAAAAAGCCTTTTAAATACGGTTCGCCGTTATCCTGTAATAATTCCTGCAGCGGATTTGCATGAATTACCATTGCATCGGCTTTTACAAGGTCGGCAAGATATCTAACTTTTTCAACATCTTTAAATTTTGCCACTTCAGCTGCACCGATATTCCCAAGTACAGGAATATTGGGCGCATTTTTTCTTATTATTTTATAAGATTGATGATAATCCTTATTTTCCAACGCCTGTCTCTGGCTTCCGACGCCTAATGGAATATTTAATCGATCAGCAGCAACTGCAAGCTGTGCATTGATATTTTCTGCTTCTGATACACCCCCGGTCATACAGGAAATCAGAAAAGGATAATTTATTCTTTTATTAAAAAAATCATATTTAAAATCTATTTTTTTTAAATCAACTTCGGTTATTGCATCATGTTTAAATTCATATTTATCAAAACCGGTCGTCTTATTAATAAACGTAACATCATCAGTTAAACAAAGTTCTATATGTTCTCTTTTCCTTTTGGAAATCGATTCGGATTTATCTGCCATTTAATGCAATTTTCTTAATAAAATAAAATTTTTGACGATAAGATATTAAAAATTAGGATAAATTTCTTGTGCTTTAATTAATTGATAACTGGAGTAATCACTACATAAAATCACCAGAAAAAATTGTTAATAAACCTATTACGTGAATTAAGTAATAAATATTTTAAAGGAAATTTTCTATATAAATATATTGTGGAAACGCATTAAATTGTCGCCGTTAGCGATATCGTTCGGTAAATTTTAATCTTTAACTCCGCTCAGATTGAAATAAATTACTGTCTATTTCGTTGGTTTTTAATTATTACTTATTAAGTTTCGGCATTATTTATTCGGATGATCCTAAAAAATAGGAAACAGCAAATGCATCTTATTTTAAAATATGTATCAACAAATTAATTTATTAAATTTCATAAGTATATTAAGAATTAATTAGTTAGCCGGTTTAGATAATATAATTTTGACACTATCACGGGAAATATTAAATGAATAAACCACGTCTCAGCTTCATGCAAATCTGGAACATGAGTTTCGGATTTCTGGGAATTCAATTCGGCTTCGCACTTCAAAATGCGAATGTCAGCAGAATATTCGAAACTTTGGGAGCAAAGATAGATGCCATACCGATTTTGTGGATTGCTGCTCCGATAACAGGATTAATAGTTCAACCGATTATCGGACACATGAGCGATAAGACATGGGGAAGACTCGGGAGACGCCGTCCTTATTTTCTAACCGGTGCAATATTGGCATCATTGGCAATTATCATTATTCCTAATTCTCCAATCCTCTGGTTTGCTGCTGCAATGCTGTGGATAATGGATGCATCAATTAATATTTCTATGGAACCTTTCAGAGCTTTTGTCGGTGATATGCTTCCTTCCGAACAAAGAACCCTTGGATTTTCAATGCAGAGCTTTTTTATAGGTATCGGTGCTGTAGTTGCTTCTGCTCTTCCTTATATGATGACAAACTGGTTCGGAATAAGCAATACCGCACCGGAGGGAATGATACCGGAATCGGTTAAGCTTTCTTTCTATATCGGAGGCGGCGTATTTTTACTTGCAGTCCTTTGGACGGTAATAAGTTCTAAAGAATATCCGCCTGAAGAATTAATGAAATATAGTGAAGATACCGAACATCAAACCGGTTCCGTTCGGAAAGATGATGATTTTATCTCTCACTCAAAATTTTTTAAGAACGGTTTATACTGGATGTTTACCGGAATTATTCTTTTTGCTGTTTTTGATTTATTCATTTATATGGATTACGGTCTTGGTGTTTTCTTCGGAGGAATTGCAGCTTTCGGAATTCTGCAAATTGTTACCGGATTTTTAACTAAACAAAAAAAGACATCACTTGGACTTATAGTTGTAATGAACGATCTTTTCAAAATGCCGAAGACTATGGTTCAGCTTTCATATGTCCAATTTTTTTCTTGGTTCGCTTTGTTCGCAATGTGGATTTATACAACTCCCGCAGTTACTCACTTTATATACGGAGCTACGGATCCAAAATCCGCATTATTTAACAAGGGGGCCGATTGGGTTGGTGTTTTAATGGCAGTATATAACGGATTTGCCGCCATAATGGCATTTCTACTTATCTGGCTTGCAAAAAAAACCAGCCGTAAAAGTGTTCATGCTATCAGTTTAATTTGCGGAGGATTGGGACTTGCATCATTTTATATCATTAAAGATCCAAATCTGCTCCTAATTTCCGAACTCGGAATAGGTTTGGCATGGGCTTCAATACTTGCAATGCCTTATGCGATATTAACGGGTTCCCTTCCCGCAAATAAAATGGGAGTTTATATGGGAATATTTAATTTCTTTATTGTAATTCCCCAGATTACTGCGGCTGCTATTTTAGGATTTTTTGTAAAGCATCTTTTTGGTGACGAAGCAATTTATGCATTACTGCTTGGCGGTGCATCATTTCTGCTTGCTGCTTTGTTAGTCATGAAAGTTGATGATGTTGATGAGGTAAAGGCAGGATAATTTTATTGCCGCATTGGCATAAGTAATTGTTATAAAATCAATAAATTAAAATATTGAATCCTATATAATTTAATAATGTCTGGATAATAACTGTATAATATTCCATTTCGCACATTTTAAACCATACAATCCATAGCGCTATCATATCTATTATTATTAATATATATCCTAATTTATTATGTGGATTAATTTTACCTTTAATCTTTAAGGATGAATATATTGTTCGAATGGAATGAAGTAAAAGAAAAAGTATTAGAAGAATTACAAATGCTAGTACCATTTTATTTTTTCCCTAAATATTTGCAAACAATGACTGTGAACAGCATGTTATAATTTATCTTGTCATACCCTTTAATTAATAATTTCTGCTGTTTCAATATTTCCATTCTATTTACTTCAAGCAATTTTTTTATGTAAGAATTTGAATGCTTAAATATTGGCGTATTCCACAATGTCATCTCTTCAATATAATCTTGTTTGGTTTCCAGGGTTGCAATAGTGAAGGCAAATAACCCGTCTTTTTTCATTATTCTTTTTATTTCAGAAAAGATATTAGTTAAATCCTTTAAGAAATGAAGAACACCGCAGCAAATTACGTGGTTAAAAGTTCTATCCTTGTATGGAAGCTTTTTCCCTGATATATCATGCAGTTTTAATTCTTCCGCGAATAACTTCGATCTGCATGCATTTAACATCTCACTTGATGAATCGATACCATAAATTTTTAAGCCGGCTTTAAAAAATTGAATTGATGCCAGACCGGTACCGATTCCTATGTCGAGTAATTTATCACCTGGTTTGACAAATTCATAGCACATTCCGAAAATAACATCGTGCCCATAACTATCATACTCTTTAACTTCTTTATCATACCGGTCGGCTATTGCCTTATAATCATACCTTTTCATCAATTAAAATTCTAAATCATTTTAGGGACTAATCCATTTTTCATTTAATCTTTTGGCAATTACCGCAATAATAGATACTTCCGCCCATATAATTCTCTTTTTTAATTTTAGCACCGCAATTGGGACATGGTTTTCCGGCAGTATTTTTACTCATCTTTGTAATATAACTGCCGTTGTTGCCGAATAAATCTTTTTCCGTATCTCTGCCTCCCTTTTCTATCATTTTCATCAAGACGGTTTTAATAGCATTGAATAATTTTCCTTTTTCTATTTCTGCTAGATTACCAATCTTTCTTTTGGGATGAATTTTTGATTCAAATAAAATATCCTGCAAAACTCCGTTGCCTAATCCCGGCATTCTTTGTTCGGTTGCCAAAAAAAATTTAACACTTTTATTCTGCATGTTCATATTCGAAATAATATTATTAAAATATTTTTCATTAAATTTTTTAGATATTGGCGATGGTTTCTCTTTTGCAATTAGATAATATTTATTTTCACACTTGCCCTCTTCAAAGCAAAGAATACCGCCGTACATTTGTATTGATGCTGCAAGAAATGTTGACTTATCAAATTCAATTAAAAGCTGATGCTTATCGGGAAGTTCTTTATCATTGTAATGATATTTTAATCCCACTCCATCTGTAAATACTAAATTTGCAGAATCGATTTTAATTTCAACCATTCCTCCAATGCTATTAGCTTGTTTTACAATTTTATCTTTTAATAATTTCTGATAGTTTTTAGGATCACCTTGGAACCAGGCAAACTTGTGAGGTGAATGTGCAGCGATTACTTTTACAATTATTCTTCCCTTTATTTTCTTATTTAACTGGCCGGCAAGAACTGCGGCTTCAGGTAGTTCAATCATATGCTCCTCCTTTTAATGATTTAAAATTAATGATTGAAAACGATCTTAACAAATAAGATTTTATTTAATTTTATAACTTTTTATACTTAATAATTTTTCAAAGCGAAGTGCTGGCTATTCCTACTAAGCAGATAATCATCAAATTAGGGCTGAAGTGAAAATTATCAAGACAGTATTGAAAATGCAAAGACACAATTGATAATAAGCTCTCCCTATAAAAGTATAGCTTTCCATTTAATTTTTGAAAATATAAATACTATGAATAAAATCATATTAAAATTTGCATTATACTGGTTAACATTGCACTCCTATCGGAGTGCAGGTTACTTTGTAATTTGTTCCTTATACAAACATAAAACTCCTATGGAGTTTTTGAGTGACTCCTATAGGAGTCATATGTTTGTAACAAAGAAGAAGCCTACTTTAACAGAACTCCGTTAGGAGTTCTATGTTTTAAACAACTTAAATCGGCATATCTGTAATTCATTCATATACAGCGAATTATATTGAGTAGTAATAAAATAAGGTTGAAGTATATGTATATTAGAATATTTTCTTTGTCCGGCTAATGACGGATTGCACTAAAAAAAGTAAATATTAAAAGAGTTTTAAAGAGGAGATTTCTCTGACCTTCGGTTGTATACATGACTGTCTACCTTACAATTGTCATTCCGGACTTGATCCGAAATCTGCATTCAACAATAACTTAGGAAGATTCTGGCTTTCGTCAAAATGACCTCCTTTATTATCAACTAGGCCGCATTACTTAAACGTTTTTCAATACTTCTGATTTATCTTCTTTTACAAAGAACCAGAGTACGGCGGAAATTGCCAGAGTAACAGTGCTAATTATAAATATTAGACTCTTGTTCGGCGCTTCACTTACTGCTTGTCCAACACCGAAGCTTGCAACCAGCTGCGGCAGCACAACAGCAAGGTTAAACAGTCCCATATACAATCCCATTTTAGCCTGATCGACTTTTTGAGACATAATTGCAAACGGCAGACTAATAGTTGCCGCCCAGCCTATTCCGAGCACAGCCATTAATATATAAATAATAATCGGGTGAAATCCGAAGAATAACATTCCGGCGTATCCTAAAGCCATGCTTGTAATACAAATAGCATGAGTTTTAACACGCCCGATCTTTCTAGTTATCGGTTCAAGGATAAAAGCAGGAAGTATTGCTCCGACAGCATTAAGTATTAAAAAACTGATTGAAACAATTCTTCCCATTTCAATTTGGACTGAACTTGGAATTGCCACTCCAGGAGCTATATCATATACTTTGTATTGAACATAAGCGAACATGTATATAAACATTGTCTGAATACCAATCCAAGTAAACGAATGAGCGGCTAATACTTTTTTAAAACCAATTAAACCGGCTTCAGCTTTAGATTTCCCGGCATCACTTTTAGCAAGAACTTTAAATATGAAATAAAGAGTAATAGCAAAGCATATTATTTCTACATAATAATTATTAAGCTTTATTTGTAATAATTTTATTATTATAGCATATAGAGCATAAATTAAAAATCCCCAAAGAGGCTGAATATCATTTAAGATTGACAAAAAGGAAGTTTTTTGTTTAGGAACATTTACATTATCCGCATTTTTTAATTCCAGTTCTCTCGGCTCTTCAATAAAGAATGGAGGAATAACTGATAATACGAGAACCAATCCGACTCCAATGTAAATAAGAACATAATTATTCCAGACAGCGCCAATTACATAAGCCAGCACACCAAAAGTTCCCGAAATAGTCTGCATCCAGGCATAACCTTTAGTTCTTTCGACACCTTCCGGAGTTACATCAGCTATAATTGATCTAGTAGGGTTAAAGCTTACATTTATCGCAAGATCCAGAGTTAAAGCAACAGCAATTGCAACACCGAGTATTCCATGAAAACCAAGTGAACTGGAAATTACATCAATATTGGGAAGCGCTAAAAGCATTAAAGCAGCAAGCAAACCTCCAATAAATATAAACGGCCTTCTCCTCCCCTTCCATATCCAAACATTATCGCTTACAATTCCAACTATTACCTGACCGAGTATCCCCGCAATTGGTCCGGCTGCCCAAACTAAACCTACATCATCTATTTTTAATCCGTACTTTGTACTTAGTATCCAGCTTAAAGCCGATATCTGGATCGATAATGCGAAACCCATTGCAGTAGAGGGCAGACTTAAAATCGCATAAAATGAATTAGTAAGTTTTTTTTGGATGCTGAGCATATTTATTCCCGGCTATTATTTTTATTAAATCTATAGGCTTCAAATAATAATCCTTTTTGAAGTAAGATAATTATTTTAATAATTCATAAAGATTTCCCGATTCCCCGCCGATCTTTATATTTTTATCGATGTTAACGTTAAATTGTTTCCCCGTAATTAAGTTCTTGATTTTATGTATACCTTTAAGCTGGTCGTCATAATTTTCAAGATTAACTACTTTCTCTCCTGAATTATTATTTAATATTACCATAAATCTATTATTACCTTTTACTTTGAAATAAGCAAACACTCCATTGTACGGCGGGAATTCAATTAGTTTTCCGGTTGAAAGTGCCGCATGTGTATCTCTTAATAAAAGTAAATTATGTATATAATTATAAATATCGTTTTGTTCCTTTGTACGGCCCTCAGAGGTAAATGCGTTTTGCTTATCGCCAGGGAAACCGCCTGGAAAATCAGTACGAATCAAACCGTCGCTTTTCCCGCCTTTCATTCCTATTTCAGTACCGTAAAATAAGGCCGGAATCCCCCTCGATGTAAGCAGCATTAACAATGCCATCTTAAATTTATTAACATTACCGTTTGCCTGTAACATTCCCCTTGCAACATCGTGGTTATCAATAAATGTAACCAGATTATTTGGATTTCTATAAATAAAGTCTTTTGCATAATCTTCATAAATATTATGAAGACCGGAGCTGCCTTTTAAGAAAGCGGTATAAGCATCATAAGTTGCAAAATCGGTTATTGCCGGAAGATAAGAATCAAATTTTCTCGGATAATAAGTATGAGTCTGGAAACTTGAAAGGAAAACTGCATCACCGGTGAATACTTCTCCGACAATATTAAATCCGGGAAATTCGGTTAACACTGCTTTTCCCCATCTAGCCATATACTTTTGATTGCAATAGGGATATGTATCTTCTCTTATTCCATCTAAGCCTGTCGATTCAATCCACCATATAGTATTTTGAATTAAGTATTTGCTTAAGTAAGGGTCGGCTTGATTTAAATCCGGCATTTCATTTGTAAACCAGCCTTCGGTTGTATTTATTATAGTTGATGAATCCCGGTGAATATCTGCAAATGCTAATTTATCATTTCTCGATATTTGATGGTGTTTTACAGTCCCGTTAATCCAATCTTTGAATGGAAGATCTTTCATCCACGGATGATCTATACTAATATGATTACTCACATGATCCAAAATGCATTTTAATCCGACTGCATGAGCATCTTCTACAAATTTTTTATAAAGAGCATTGGAACCGAAACGCGGATCAACTTTGTACATATCGGTCGCTGCATATCCATGATAACTAATCTTCGTGTTGTTTTCAATAACCGGCGTTAGCCAAATTGCAGTAACACCTAAATTTTTTATATAATTTAAATGATTAATAATACCCTGAATATCTCCGCCGTGCCTTCCGGAAGGATCATTTATATTGTATTCATTAATAGTTCCATTCACAATGTTATTTGATGTATCGCCGTCGGAAAAACGGTCGGGCATAATCAAATAAATAACATCTTTATCGCTGAATCCCTGGAAATTTCCTTGTGAAGATTTTTTTTGCAGAATCGGGAAATTAATTTCTTGTTTATATCCGTCTTTATGAACTGTTAACTTATAATTACCGGGTTTTAGGCTGGATGGAATTTGTATATCAATAAAAGAATAAGAAGGACTTTCAGCATTATGAACTTTAAGAACTTTTATTTTACTATCATTAAATTCTGCAGAAATGTTGTTAAGATTTTTTCCGTAAACCATTAGTTGTACTTTATTCCACTTCATCCCCACCCACCAATTCGGCGGTTCAACCTTATTAATCTTAATACCCTGCCCGAAACAAAAGACTAAATTTATAAAAAAAACAATAATAACCGTAAATTTCTTTATCAAACCTTCACCTATGTAATTTCAGAAAATATTATAATAATTGGATATAATAGTTATCGATTTTTTCTTTAAATTTATCTTGGAAATATTATGTGAATTTAATAAGTAGATATTCTATTTGGTACTACCCTTTTAGAGGGATTTTTCCTTAAATTAAACTGAAAAGGATGGGTATTTTCACACCTAAAACCTACCCAATCCTTGAATTTTGTTTTAGGCAGATAACAGCCAATGTATATTTCCTGCAAATAAAGTCAAAAAATCTTTTGTATGATTTCTTGCTTTTATTTGACAATAAAAATAATTTTTAATCTCGTTTTTTAAAAAATATGCCCAAAGCAAAGGAATTAGAAAAAAATATTGCAGTAAATAGAAAAGCCCGGCATGAATACGCAATTATTCAGACTTATGAAGCGGGCATAGTTTTACAAGGAACTGAAGTAAAATCTCTTAGATTAGGAAAGGCTAATCTGGTTGATAGTTACGCAAATCTAAAAGACGGCGAAGTATGGCTGGTTGGTGCACATATAAGTGTATATGAACAAGGCAATATAAACAATCACGAACCGACCAGAACGCGAAAACTTCTGCTAAATAAGAGTGAAATCAGAAAATTAATCGGCAAGGTAAAGGAGAAAGGATTAACGTTGATTCCTTTAAGACTTTATTTTAAAGACGGAAAGGTTAAAGTTGAAATTGCACTTGCTAAGGGCAAGAAAGTTTACGATAAACGGGAATCCATTGCCAAAAAGGATTTGCAGAGAGACCAGGAGAGGAGATTTAAAATTTGATGCAAATTACTTTAATTTAGAGGTAATTTTAAATAATTTATTAAGAATATTTTATGTTGTAATAAAAGAGAATAATGGTAAAACTGAACTTCCCCACTTTAAATGAACAAATGGACCTAATAAAAAGAGGTGCGTTTGAAATCATTCCAGAAGATGAATTAGTCAAAAAGATTGAGAAATCCTTAAAAGAAGGAAAACCTTTAAATATAAAATTAGGCTGCGATCCCAGCCGGCCGGATCTTCACATCGGCCATTCTGTTGTTCTAAGAAAACTGGCGCAGTTTCAATCATTAGGCCATCAAGCAATTTTAATAATAGGCGATTTTACAGGAATGATCGGCGATCCTTCCGGCAGAAATGTTACGCGTCCCGCTTTATCTTTGGAAGAAACCAGGGTAAACGGCAAGTCCTATTGGGATCAGGCTTCAAAAATTCTAAATAAAGAAAGAACAAAAATTGTTTATAACTCCGAATGGCTCGGCAAAATGACTTTTGAAGATGTTATTAAATTAGCTTCAAAATATACTGTGGCCAGAATGATTGAAAGAGATGACTTTACCAAAAGGTTTAAAGCCGGTGAACCGATAAGCGTTCACGAATTCTTATACCCTCTCGCACAGGCAATGGATTCTGTTGCGATTGAAAGCGATGTTGAACTCGGAGGCACTGATCAGAAATTTAATCTTTTAGTCGGAAGAGACATTCAAAGAGAATTCGGGATGGAACCTCAGATCATTTTAACAATGCCATTGATAGTAGGAACCGACGGCGTTGAAAAAATGAGCAAATCTTATAATAATTATATAGGAATTTCCGAATCACCAAAAGAAATTTACGGCAAGACACTTTCGATCCCGGATTCATTAATTTATAATTATTTCGAGCTTGCTACAGATATTTCGAATAAAGATTTAGCAGATTTGAGAAAGCAGCTTAATGATCAGAATGTTAATCCCAGAAATCTAAAGAGACGATTAGCCAGAACATTAGTTGAGATGTATCACAATAAAGAAGCAGCTACTGAAGCTGAAAAAGAATTCGATAAAATTTTTATTAAAAAAGAAATTCCGGACGATATTCCCGAATTTGAAATGAATAATGATTCTAACGAAATCGGAATTTTGGATTTAATATTAAAAGTAAATTTTGCTCCGTCTAAAGGGGAAGCCAGAAGACTGGTAATTCAAGGCGGTGTTACTCTGGACGGAGAAAAAATAGAAGATATCACCGTAAAAATTAAATTGAAAAAGGAATCAATCCTGCGAGTAGGAAAGAGAAAGTTTATTAAAATAATATCTAATTGAGAAAGGAGATGAGGATTTGTATGTTCCAACTAAAATATTTTTTACAAAAGGGGTAGGCAGGCATAAAGAATACCTGACATCTTTTGAATTAGCGTTAAGAAGTGCAGGAATCGAAATATGCAATCTTGTTACTGTTAGCAGTATATTTCCAACTAATTGCAAAAGAATAACGAAAGAAGAAGGATTAAGGGCATTATCGCCGGGTCAAATTACGTTTTGTGTAATGGCGCGTAACTCTACAAACGAACCAAACAGGTTAATAGCTTCCTCTATCGGAGTTGCTCTTCCTGCGGATAATAATCAATATGGTTATCTTTCGGAACATCATCCTTTCGGAGAGACAGAAAAAGTTGCCGGAGAATATGCAGAAGATTTGGCAGCTACAATGCTTGCAACAACACTTGGAGTTGAATTTAATCCTGATACCGACTGGAGTGAAAGAGAAAATATTTACAAAATGTCGGGTAAAATAGTCAGATCATTCAATATCACTCAATCTGCCGAAGGAGATAAGAACGGCCTTTGGACCACAGTAATCGCTGTGGGCGTTTTACTTCCATAACATGGAAAATTTAATTTGTTTAATGAGTTAACTTTTTGGATTGTATTTGCAATAATAGCATGTATAATTATTTTTATTGATTTATATGCAACCGGGCATAGACAGGATAAATTAGATTTAAAACGAAGTTTAATTTGGAGCGGTGTCTGGATAAGCACCGCTTTATTGTTTAATATTTTTATTTATTTCTTTGCTGAAAACGGACATGTAAAAGGATTAGAATTTCTTACCGGTTACTTAATTGAATATTCACTTTCAGTAGATAACCTCTTTGTCTTTCTCATGATATTCAGTGTAATGAATATCTCTCAAAAGAATCAGCCGCTTGTATTAAAATGGGGAATATTAAGTGCAATTGTTTTTAGAATAGTATTCATACTTGCCGGAGTCAGCTTAATTAATTTGTTCCACCCCATAATTTACATTTTCGGAATTATTCTGCTTTTTGCAGCATATAAAATGGCATTCGGCGGGGAAGAAAAAATTGACTATGAAAATAATCCATTAATAAAATTGTTAAAGAGGTTTTTTAATATTTTGCCTGAATACAGCGGGAAAAAGTTTTTTGTAAAACGTGAAGGAAAAATATTTGCTACTTCCCTTTTATTAACACTTTTATTAATTGAGTCATCCGACATAATTTTTGCTCTTGATTCAATCCCTGCGGTAATTGCCATAACAAGAGATCCCATGATCATTATTACTTCAAATATATTTGCTGTTCTTGGATTACGTGCTTTATATTTTTCTATCTCAGGAATTGTAAACATGTTTTATTACTTAAAATACGGCGTTTCAATTATTTTATTGTTCGTAGGTATTAAAATGATGACTTCGGAATTTTTTAATATTCCAACCCACCTTTCCCTGGTTATAATTGTAGTATGCCTTGCAGCATCTATTATACTTTCTTTGTTTCATAAGAAACCCGGTTCCTCATCAAGCCGTACAAATGAATAAGTGAAGCGGAAAATAAGCCTACAAGCATCGGTTCTATTTCATTTATAATTTTTACTGTTGAAAAACTATCACGAATTAAATACCATAAAACACTAAAACAAACCGCAGCAATCACTTCAGTTAATAAAATATTTTTATCAATCTTTATTTTAGGGTAATATGCACTAATAACAGGTAAAATAATTCCAGGAATACACAATGAACCTACCGTATACCATATCTCGATTACCGAAGGAATAAAATATGCTAAAATGATTGATAAAATACCCGCGACGATTAAGCCGTACACAGTATAAATTTTCAGCTTATTTTCATCCCGGTTTTTAGAAATCTTAAATATAAAATCCCTGCCTATTGTTGTTGCGCTTAAAAATAAAAAGCTGTTTAAAGTAGACATTATCGTTGCAAACATTGCAGCATAAAAAATTCCTTTAATACCCGGAGAAAGAATTTTTTCGGCAAGCATGGGATAAGATAAAACTGGTTTATTGAGATTTGGAAAGACGGCCCTAGCATATAGCCCGGTTGATGTTGTTAAAAAATCGAATAATGCCATAAAAAAGATCGAGATAATTATTCCTTTTACAGCAATATCTCCGGTTTTTGCAGAATAACATCTTTGATGAAATCCCGGATCGGCAAATGTCCATAATGCAATTAAAAACCAGACAATTATAAAAGTAGGAGAAGCTCCCCCTGTAAGCTGCAGATGTTTTGCGGGCAGATTATTTTGAAGGAACTTCAAACCGCCGAGTGTATGAAATGATATTATCAGAACCACAAAAAATCCGCCGAACATAACAAAAAATTGAAGCGCATCCGCATAAATATTAGATTTAAAACCTCCGTGAAATAAATACAAGACAGAGAGCATGAGTGCTAAAACCAAGCTAACAATAATTCCTGTTCCAAACATTAATTGTATTAGATTAGCCGTCATTAATAAATAAGGCGCCGGTGAAACCAAAATGAAAACAAGAACAGCCGAAATAAGCCCGACTTTATTTCCGTAAACAAGTGTTAATTTATCGGGAATAGTAAATAAAGAAGCCGAACGAACTTTTTTTGCAAAGAAAATTGCAAAGAGAAATGCAAATACATAATACGGGAATCCTTGCGTAAACCAGCTGACTAATCCGTAACGATAAGTAAATTCCCCTACTCCAAGAATTCCGCCGTACCAGGTAGATACTGTAGTTAAAACAAATAAGAATAAGCCTACTTTTCTTCCGGATAGTAAATAATCATCGGCTTGATCGGTTGTCCTTCTGCCGAAATAAAATCCTATAGCTAATACAGCTGCAAAGAAAAGTATTATTACTATAAAATCTAACGGACTAAAAGAGATCATTTTTTTTCATTACATTATAATCACGAACGACAAAAATGATTCCCCCGGATATTAATAAAGATACTTTATCCGATAAAGCAACATTACTCGTACTTTCCCTTTGACCGAAAGGTAAAGCTACATTTATTAAAGGGAATTTTAATCCTTTGGAAATAATCTTAGTTTTTGAATTAAATCCGTATATAGAAATTATTTCTCCAGGTATTGTATTCAGTTCAACTTTATCCTTGTATGCCGTGAGCAATGAGTTCTCGGCAATAATACTTAATTTTATTTTACCGAAAAATTTCAGCACAATTCCGAGATTACAAAAAGTGTGGTCAAGTCGATCGCCGGTAACACCTAAAAGCACTATTTCATTTGCGTTATTTTTAATTGCAAATTTTAAACATTTTTCCACATCGGTATCATTTTGTCTTTTTATTTTGATGATTTTTGATTTTTTACTATAAAATTTCAAAGTCGCTGCAGTTGATGAATCAAGATCACCAATAATGTAGTCCGGAATTAGATTTAATCTTTTTGCAGAATTTGAACCGCCGTCGGCGCAAATTAAAGTATCAAAATTATTTTTCTTTAAATAATTTATTACACTTTTTTGAGGCGGTTTTCCGTTAGCCAATATTATGCATTTATTTAAATTCATTTTAAAAATTTATTAAGTACATTTGACAATAAATTAATTAGTATCTGAAGCTAGTTAAAATAAGAAGAAATCAGCCATAGTCATTTCGAACTTTGCCTCAGGCATTGAGACTGTGTGAAAACTGTCATTCCGGGCTAGACCCGGAATCTAATTATGTGTTTTTTGCATGAAAACAGATGCTGAATCAAGTTCAGCATGACAAATTCTTACTTCTCACACAGCCTACATTCCTTCGGAAGATTCGGAATCTGCATAATTAAGCTATTTTAAAATGCTGAATCGAGTTCAGCATGACAGTTGCGTTTCTTCAGTTAGTATATTTTATTTAAAAGCTTAAAGCCCAACCTGTACTCCGGCAAGAAAATTTCTATCGGCAGCCGGATAAAACTGAGAACCGATTGCATTTGCAGAATACAAGTTATTAAAAATATTATTCACTTGGACGAAAATCTTTGAAGGTCCTAACGCTGAAAATTCTTTTAGCTTATATGATGCAAAGAAGTCGGCAGTAAAATATGCATCATTTATATTGTCGGTATAGTCCGCAAATCCCGGATAAGCGTTTAGATATTCACCCAGTTTATCTCCATAATTATCCGAATAAAATTTACCCACATATTTTCCTGTAAATTGAATAAAGAAATTATCAAACGAAGCATTTATTCCTAAATTAGCTAAGAAGGCCGGAAAACCTCCTATAATATTGCCGCTTAAATCAATTGCTTCGGAGGAATTAATAAAGTATTCACCGCTTAAAATTTCGTTATGGCTGTATGTTGCATTAGCATAAATTTGCAAAGATTTATCAATATTAATTTTAGATGAAAATTCTATTCCTTCATGGACAGTACTCTTCATATTTCCGGTAATCGGCTGACCGAAAATATCCAGTTTCCCGTTATTCACAATTTCATTATTAAATAGCATATAATATAAATTAAGAGAAATACTATAATTGTTTTTTATAAAAGAAGATCCTAATTCAAAGTCATTCATAGTTTCAGGATTAACATAAGGCTTACTATAATTATATGTCCCATCGGCATTTTGTTCAAATTGTGGAGTTGATCCCCATATTGCGTCTTCGCCCGAATAATATGTACTAAGAGTAGGTTCCCTGGTTACTCTCGCATAGGAAAAATAGATATTCTGAGCAGGATTTAATTTGTAATTTACACCAAATCTGGGGTTAAAATATAGCCCGCTAACTGAAAAATTATAGTTATCAAATCGGTCATTATAAAATCTGTATTTGTGATAAGCCAATTGTATTTCTCCAAGCAAGTTCCATTTTGCATTAGGATGATAACTTTCGTGGATAAATCCGTTAATAATATTTTTTCCTCCGTTAAAATAATAAACACGGTAATTCGGCGTAGCTCCTGCCGGAAGATTCAATGCATAATCAACACTCCCCCAATGAGTTGATTTATGAAATCTAAATTCTGCTCCCGCAATTAATTCGCCATTTTTATGCTTAATACTTATTCGCGGTATCCATCCAAACTGAGTATTATCAACTTCTGCTTTAATCAAAATATCGGATGGATTTTCAACTGGATGAAAACCGTATTGATATGTAAGATGTAAAGCTGTTGTATCGAGGCCGGTTCCGTCATAGTTAAAAAAGCCGTTTCCTATTACTAGGAATAATGCTGAGTTAAGTGTGATGTTGTTGTTTATTTTCAACTGATTTAAAACTTCATAATGCGGCTGTGAAAAGTTTTCAATTTCAGTGGGCCTCCGCAAAATTGTATAAGTATATTCATTATTAGCTGTTTCCCAATAAGAATAATTTGCTTTCCTTAACCTGTCATTTTTAATTGCAAATTTTGGAAGTCCGTAATATGCCAGTCCATCGGCAATAGGTCCCCCGTAAAGATTAATTTGTGTAGTCAAATTTTTGTCATATCTAACTGCAGAAAGATAATAAGCATTAAATTTAACCCACGAATTATTTCGATATCCGCTGCTTAAGATTTGAGAAAGTTTTGCATAAAAGGAATACTTATCATCTATCAAACCGCTTGAAATATCGGCACTATATTTTCTCGTATTATAACTTCCTGTTGATGCTGAGAAATTAAATTCGGGACGGTTTGAAAAAGTAGATGTAATAATATTTATCGATCCGCCTATAGCCGGATAACCTGTTATCCCCGAACCTGCACCACGCTGAACTTGTATTACTGCGGTACTTGCCAATAAATCAGGAAAATCCAGCCAGTATACGTTTTGATCTTCCGGATCATTTTGAGGAATTCCATTTATCGAAACAGATATTCTTCTCTGATCAAATCCTCTAATATTCAAGTAATTATAGCCTATTCCGTTTCCGTTTTCAGAATAAAATGTCGTGGATGGTAACGAGCTTAAATATTTAGGAACATCCTGAACCGTATAATTTTGCTCAATTTGTTTTTGGGTAATTTTGCTGAATGTTAATGGAGTTACTCCTTCCTTCCCAATACTACCTTCAACCAGAACAGTTTGAGCAGGGATAATCTTCTGTTCCAGTTTAATAACAAGTAATTTTGATAAATCTATTTCCCTTAAAGGAATATTTTTTGAATAATAGCCGACAAAGCTGACTTGAAGAGTTTGTGATTTATTGAAATTTCCGTTTAACGAAAATTCTCCGTTGGTTTTTGAAATCGTTCCGGTTGAAGTACCCTCAATTACTATGTTTGCGTTAGGTAAGGGATTTAGAGTTTCAGAATCGATTATCTTCCCTTTTAAATTTTGTTGTGCATTTAATAAAGATGTGAATAATAGAAAAAGAATAATTAAGCGCCGCATTTTTTCCTCCATAAAAAAAGCCGTTTAAAAACGGCTAAATTCTTAATTATTCTTTTAGCCCGTTTTCCTACGCTGGTATTATCCAGATCAGGTTAGAGGGTATGTTCTCAGTTACGGTTAACGCAACACCCCTAACGGCTTTGGTCAATAAATAATTTTTTTATATTATGAAAACTCCAATTAATTTTATAAAAAAATAATAATATATCGCTTGAATCAAAAGTCAAAAATAATAATCAATTCTTTACTCTATTCTTATTTCCTGCCCGGGTATAATTTTGTTGCTGGCTAAATTATTAAGCGCTTTTAACCTGCTAACCGGAACGTTAAAATCTCTGGAAATAGAATAAAGAGTTTCTCCCTTTGAAACCAAATGTGTTTTACCTTTTAGCTTAGACGATTTTTTTACAGACGTACCGGAAGTTTTAGGTGCAACTCTTAATTTAGTACCTGCAGTAATGTCATTACTGTCCAGATCATTCCATTTTTTAATATCTCTTATCGAAACATTATGTTCAACGGCAATTTTACTAATGGTATCTCCCCGCCGTACATTATAATAATCCGGTCCGGTTTCGCCTGAATTATCAGACGAGGAATTATCTATATCATTAACATCGGCGTCGGAATATATTAATAATGTTTTGCCGGCAACTATTTTGTTGCTTCTAAGGTGATTCCATCTTCTGATGCTTGATACACGTACATGATACATTTCGGCAATCTGGCTAATTGCATCGCCGGGTTTAACTTTATAATAATTTACATTAGCAGATGTTTTGGGAGTATTGTCTCCAAGAGCTTCGTCATTATTATTGTTGTAGATTTTTAAAGTTTGTCCGATCCTTAAATAATTCGAAGTCAAATTGTTCCATCGTTTTAACGTAGCAACCGGAACCCCGAACTTAATAGATAATTCACTTATAGTGTCCCCCCCTTTTACTCTATAATGAAATAAACTAGTCCTTGAGTGGGCAGAATTATTTTCTGCAGCAGCTAAATATCTATTTGATCTATCTGTATATATTTTTAATCTCTTTCCGGCATATATTCTATTACCAGAAATATTGTTCCATTCTCTTAAGGAATTAACATCGACTCCGTAACGGTTTGCGATAGTAAATAAACTCTCTCCTCTTCTAATTCTATAATAAATGAGTTCACTTTTATTATTTGTAATTGAAGATTTTGCAATGGTTTTCTCAAGCGGAGTCTGTGTATCCAAACTGGCATAAAAATCTTTTTTATCGGAAGGTACATATATAGTCAAATCTTGTCCTATATAAACACTTTGAGTATAAGGTATGTTATTCCAATTCCGTATGTCAATCACCCTGGAATTGAATAAATCTGCAATACCAAGCAGACTATCATTCTTTTTAACCTTATAATGAACCGCAGTCATTCCTTTCGGTATTAAAACACTATCGGGATCAGTTTCACTATTATCAGCTACGGATCTCTCATTGTCAACAGAATCTATGTCATTTGCATTATTATTCTGAGATGAATCGGAATTCTGGCTTTTGTTTAGGACTATATAAGGAGAAACATATACATTCGACTCAGAATCAACTGCAACAGAATTATCGGCAGGATTATTATCACTGCTATTATTTTCAGCCGGCTGAGTATTTGTGTTAGATGCAAAATTATCCTCAGAAAAATTGGAAACCGGTATTTTTAATCTGACACCGATATAAAGGCGTGATCTTACCGAAATATTGTTTGCTTCTGCCAAATCATATCTGGATATTCCGTATCTAGCCGCAATTCCATAAAGAGTTTCTCCCCTTCTAACAATATGAACTAAAAAATTTCTTCTGGCACTAGCAGGAACATTCACTAAATTAGATGCAAATGTTTTAATCGAACTCTTGGGAATTTTTAACGGATAACCGCCAGGATAAGAAGCCGGTGTACACATTTGAGTTAATGCCGGGTTCATCTCTTCTAGAGTTTCAGGATTAACTCCTGCACATTTTGACAAATATCCCAAATCTATTGCACCTTTTACGGGATAGGTTGTATAGTCAAATGGCTTTTCATAATTAATATTTGTAAAGCCGTATTTGGCCGGATTCATAGCAATTAAACAAACTGCAATAAATTGTGGAACATATCCTCTAGTTTCGCGGGGTAAATAATGTCTTGCAGCCCAAAAATCTGTTGAATGTGATCTTCTTAAAGCTCTGTTAATTCTGCCTTCTCCGGCATTGTAGGCAGCTAAAACCAGGTACCAGTCGCCTAAATCATTATATAAATCTTTTAAATGCTTAGCAGCTGCAAGTGTAGATTTTTCGGGATCTCTTCTCTCATCATAATAAAAACCCGAATGTAAACCGTAAAGCCGTCCGGTCGATCTTATAAACTGCCATAAACCCACGGCACTTGCCCAAGATCTGGCAGTCGGATTTAAGCCGCTTTCTACCATGCTAAGATACATAAGCTGTTTGGGCAATTTTTCTTCTTCAAATATTTTAGCCATCATAGGAAAGTACCTACCGGAACGCGAAAGCCATAATTCCATATGGTCACGTCCGTTTCCTGTAAAATAATCCAGCCATTGTTCCACATAAGAATTTACAACCAAAGGAATATCCGCATGGATAACCATTTTTTGTGAATTTTTGTTTTCGCCTAGATTAACTTTTACTTCGGGTAAAGATTTACCCATCCATTCTTCCAATGCAGCAAAAGACACATTAGACGGCAATTCAGGTAAACTATCCACATACTTTTTATAATCATCAATAATTGATTTCTCTAATTCAAGATATGCTTCATTTTGTTCAATTCCCGGATAATAACTCAGATTATTTATAATTCTTAATGCAGATTCAAAATTTGAAACAGCTTCCGTTGTGCTGTTCTGTTCTTCTTTGGTTAATGCAACAACATAATACTGGCGAGCTTGTTCTAATAATTCTGAAACGATTCCTACTTTTTGAATTTTATTCTGGTTGGTATCGGATTTTTCATCCTTTGCTATTTCTTTATTCGTTCCGCAAGACGAAAGGAAAAGAGCAAATAAAGAGATAGCAATCAACGGTAAAATTCTTTTGATCATGCAGTCTCCAATTTTTTGTATTTTACATTTCAATATAACCTCTATTTTTTGTTTTATCAAGTAAAAAATTAACTAAAACAGTCTAATCTTTTGTATTTCATATAGTTACATTTCATAAACCTTCATAAAGGAATATTACCGTGTTTCTTTTTAGGATTTTTATCAACTTTGGTTTTTAATATCTTAAGAGCTTTAATTATTTTAATTTTAGTTTCTTCCGGAATTATAACATCATCTATATAGCCTCTTTCAGCAGCAATATATGGATTTGCGAACTTTTCTATATATTCGGATAATTTTTTATTTAGTTCATCTTCCGGATTTTTAGCTTTTGAAATTTCTTTTTTGAAGATAATTTCAACCGCACCTTTTGGTCCCATAACGGCAATTTCAGCAGAAGGCCATGCAAAATTAAAATCACCTCTAATATGCTTAGAATTCATAACATCGTAAGCCCCGCCATAAGCTTTTCTTGTAATAACAGTAACTTTTGGTACCGTTGCTTCACAAAAAGCATAAAGTAGTTTTGCTCCCTGGCGAATTATTCCATTCCATTCTTGTTCGGTTCCCGGTAAAAATCCGGGAACATCTTCCAGAACAAGAAGCGGTATATTAAAAGAGTCACAAAATCTTACAAAACGGGCACCTTTAATTGAAGCATTTATATCCAGTACTCCGGCTAAAACCTGCGGTTGATTGGCAATGATTCCCACAGACATTCCCCCGATCCTTGCAAATCCGACAACAATATTTTCTGCATAATTTGCATGTACTTCAAAAAATTCATTGTCATCAACCAGCAAATTGATTATTTCCTTCATATCATAGGGTTTGTTAGGATTGTCGGGGATGATCTGATTTAATCTTACATCCGGTTTCAGTGCTTGAATATCAAACTCAGTTTCTACCGGACGATCCATAAAATTTTGCGGAAGATATCCGATCAATTTCCTTACATTTAAAAGTGTTTCTATTTCGTTTTCATAAATAAAATGAGCAACACCGCTTTTTGATGCATGTGTTTCGGCGCCTCCTAGATCTTCAAAACTAACTTCCTCATGCGTAACCGTTTTTACCACATTCGGCCCGGTAACAAACATATAACTGGTATCCTTTACCATAAAAATGAAATCTGTAATTGCCGGGGAATAAACCGCACCACCCGCGCAAGGTCCCATAACAACAGAAATTTGAGGAATAACACCGGAAGCAAGAGTATTGAGTAGAAAAATATCTGCATATCCGCCTAAACTAACAACACCCTCCTGAATTCTCGCACCGCCGGAATCATTTAACCCAATTACCGGGATACCTGTCTTCATTGCCATATTCATTATCTTAACAATTTTTTCTGCATGAGTTTCCGACAATGAACCGCCGAACACAGTAAAATCCTGGCTAAAAATTGCTACAGGTCTATCTTCTATTTTTGCAAATCCGGTTATAACTCCATCTCCAGGATAATGTTGATTGTTTAATCCGAAATCGGTAGCTCTATGTTCGACGAACATATCAATTTCTTCAAAGCTATTTTCATCTACCAGCAATTCAATCCGTTCTCTGGCAGAAAGTTTTCCCTTTGCATGCTGTGCATTTATTTTATCCTGCCCTCCGCCGAGTTTAGCTTTTCCCTTTTTCTCTTTTAGATTATCAATTTTATTTTGCATTATAGAATTGTAATGATTTTTAAAAAATTAATATCTATTAAATTCAAAGTTTTTAAAATAAATAAATACTTAATGCGTAGTTATATAATTTTTTTTGACTTAAAATTGTAAATTTTTTGCTTCGGAAATTAAGGTTGAATTTTCGTGATCGGCAAATGTTTTTTCAATTTGTCTTTTTATCAAAGTAAAATAATCTCCATCTTTATCAATTAACTTTGCTTTATCTATTTTAATTTCGTCAATTATCATGCCCGGATTTTTTTTCATTAAATAAATTTCATCGGGAATAGATATTGAATCATTAATATTTGTCGTTGTTAAAATTACACTAATATTCAATTCATTAACGATAAATTCTATTAATTGTTTTATTTCCTTTTTAACTTGATGATGCAGATTCTTTAGAGGATCGTCTAATAATAATAGCTGCGGTTCAACAGCCAATGCTCTGGCTAATGAAATTCTAAATCTGAATCCCAAGCTTTTTTCATTAGGATAATGTTTTTCATATCCTTCCAATCCTACTTGTGAAATTAATTCTTGTATTTGGCCGGGATTAATTTCCTTAAGTTTTAATCCGGCAGCAAATTTTATGTTTTGTTCTACATTCAACCATGGATAAGAAGAAGGTTTTTCCGGTATATAAACAATTTTACCATGTAGTTGTTCCGGTTCGCATTTTTTACCTGTAACTATTACTTCGCCGGATGAAGGTTTTTCCAATCCGCATGCAATTTTAAGTAAAGTTGTTTTGCCTGCACCGAAAGGTGCAAGAATTGAAAATATTTTACCTTTTGTAAGTGAAAAATTTACATTAAGACTTACATTTTGTAACACATGCTGTTTTGCACCGACAATTCCGTAATAATCCTTTGACACATTAACAAATTCTAAAATTGTATCTTCTGAATTCAATTAAAACTCCAGTGGCAAAATTTATTTTGTAAATATTTTATTATATGAACTCCAAGATAAATTAAGATTCCGGTAATTAGAAAAACTGCAAATAAAGCGGAAACGTCATGGTAAGATAGGGATAATCTGAAAATTTCACCTATCCCGCTGCTGCCTTTTATAAACTCAAAAATTATTAAGACAGACCAGATATTGAAATGAAGTTTAATCAAATGCCTAAAAAGCTTTGGCTGGACGGCTTTCCATATTACTTTTCTTGATATAATTCCTTCATTTGCACCAAGCGAAATTGCAGAATCCAAATATTCGCTTTCGACATGTTTTACTTCCACTAAATACAAAATAGCTAAAGAAAGAAATCCGAAAACGAAAGAGAAAATAAACTCGATTAAATTAGAATATGGGAACCAATAGATTAAAAAAATACCAAAAATAATTGCAGGGATATAATTAGAAAACCAATTAAGAGACATTAAAAAATCTTCTAAAAAATTACCCGGCTTTATTAATAATGATGCAAATAATTCAAGAAGGAAATAAGCCGCAATTAAAGGGATATAAACACTTGTAATTGTGACAAGTGAATTAGTTAAAAGATTGTAGTCATTCCACAATGCACTGAAAGATAAAAATACTATCGATGGTTTCGGTACCGTATTATTAGCGGGTATTATAAATTCGAATAGAATTATCCAAAGGAAAAAATATAAAAGTACAAATAAAAATATTTTTGTTTGAGAAGTACTTTTATTTCTCATAAAAATTGTGCTGTAAAAAAATTACTTAATACAATACTGATAAAATTTTATAAATGAATATATTCAAAGAGTTTTTATATTTCAACGAAATATTAAAATCGGCGTAAAAGTTTGAAAATCTTAAAGACTTTTAGTTAGTTCATTTAAAAAGGGATTTCCGCTTTTCTCAACACCAATTTTGCTGATGTTTCCATGGCCGGGATAAATTACAACATTTTCAGGTAAAGTAAACAGTTTTGTTTTAATAGAATTGAGAAGCGTATTATAATCTCCTCCCCATAAATCCGTACGTCCTATATTGTTATTAAAAAGTACATCGCCGGTAATGCAAAACGCCTCTTTCTTAAAATAGAAACAATATTCACCTGCAGTATGGCCCGGCGTAAATAAAAACTCAATTGCGGAATCTCCTAATGTAAGTTGTTCATCTTCGTTTAAATATTTATCCGGTCTGGGAGGATCCTCTATTTCCAAACCAAATGCAGAAGCTTGAACATGAACATTGTCCAGCAAAGGTAAATCGAGTTCAGGCGCATAATAAATCGGATTAAATCTTTCTTTTACAAATTTACAGCCCCAGATATGGTCTACATGACAATGTGTATTTAATAAATATTTCACATTGAGTTCATTTCCAGTAATATATTGTTCCAGCTTTTCTTCTTCTTCTTTTTTTGAACAACCCGGATCGATTACCGCACTTTCTTTTGAGACCTCATCCCATACCACAAAAGTATTTTCCGTAAAAAAATTAAATACAAATGATTTAATTACAAGCATCGTTTTACCATATTATTTATTTCATAAAATTCTTTTTTAGACGTAAACTCATTTTTTTTGTATAAGTATAAAAATTATCCTTTGTTTCTTCAATAGAGTCCCCGCCGAATTTCAAGAGGAAATATTTTGCCAGACTCCATGCCAGCATAGATTCCGCAATTACAGCACAAGCAGGAACCGCAACGAAATCGCTTCTTTCCCTTCTGGCATCAACCCGTTTCATAGTACTTAAATCCACACTTTCAATCGGGCTCATCAATGTGGCAATCGGTTTCATGGCGGCTCGAACTATAATCGGCAAACCTGTAGATATTCCTCCCTCAATACCACCTGCACGGTTTGTTTTTCGACTTAGAGAATCTCCTTTTTTAATAATTTCGTCATGAGATTCGGAACCATATTTTTCAGAAGAATCAAAACCCGTCCCTATCGCTACTGCTTTAACAGCATTTATAGACATGATTGACTGAGCAATCTCCGCATCAAGCTTAGTATCATAATGAACGAAGCTGCCTAATCCCACCGGCAGTCCTGTTGCTGCGACAACAAAAGTTCCGCCTAATGTATCGCCTTTTTTCTTAGCCAGTTTAATTTTATTTATAATTTTTTCTTCGTGTCTTTTATCTAGAACTCTAACATCACTTAAATCTGATTTTTGAGATAGACTCCACCCAGTAAAATTTTTAGGTAATTTGTTATCATACAATGTGTCGACAAAATTATTTTCAGGAAAAATGCCTCCAATACTTTCGACAAAGCTTCCAATTGAAATATTAAATTCCTCTAAAAATTTTCTCGCTATAGTACATGCCGCTACTCTTGCTGCTGTTTCTCTTGCGCTGGAACGTTCAATTGAATTTCTAATATCATCAAAATTAAATTTAGTTACACCGACTAAATCAGCATGACCTGGACGTGGAATAGTTATCTTCTCCACCTCAGATTTCTTTTTGCCGGAGGTCATTTTATACGTCCAATTCTCCCAGTCCCTATTTTTAATAAGTAACGAAACCGGAGAACCCAATGTCTTTTGAAATCTTACACCGGAAATTATTTCAGCAGTATCGGTTTCAATTTTCATTCTTAATCCCCTGCCGTAACCGGTTTGTCTTCTTTTTAAATGAAAATTGATATAATCATTTTCAACTTTTAAGTTGGAAGGGAAACCTTCGATAATAGTTGTAAGAGCTTTACCATGTGATTCTCCAGCCGTTAAAAATCTAATCATAAATTTCCTAAAAATTGAAAGTTAAATATATAAAAAAACGCCCGAATATACGGGCGTTTCATAAAATTATTTAATTTCAATTAAAATTATTTTTTAGGTATTTGAAGCCCGATAAACATGCTGTTGCCTTTATCATCTTTTACCTTCAACAAAACTGCAGAGCCTTCTTTTTCTTTTACGATTTTCTTGAATTGATCTACATCCTTGATCTCTTTTTTATCGGCTTCCGTAATCACAAGACCTCTGCCAAGGTTTTGATTTTGTGCCGGGCCGTATGCAGTAACATCCGTAATCATTATACCGTTATTTACATTGTATTTTGTTTTTTCTTCCGATGATAAATTCCTAACGGTCATACCTATATCACTTAATTTTGCCGTACTAGATTCGGATTCATTATTGCCGCTCTTATTATTATTAACAACAGGTTCGGTAGAATTTTCATCTTTTCTTGCTTTAAGAGTTACTTTTCGTTCAATTTGTTTTCCGTCTCTATAAATTGTAAGATCTACGGTTGTACCGGCAGTTTTTGTTGCAACAATACTCTGGAGTTCATTAGGCTGATTAACCGGCTTGCCGTCTACTTTAAGTATAATATCACCGGCTTTTATATCTTCTTTAGAAGCTGCACCGCCCGGTACAATTCCTTGAATGATAACACCCTGAGGCTTATCCATTCCCAATGACTGAGCCATCGCATCATCAACATTGCCTATTTCGATTCCGATGTATCCTCTATCAACTTTACCGTAAGCAATTAATTCCTTTGCTACAGTTTTAACAATGTTAATTGGTACAGCAAAACCATACCCGATAAAACTATCGGTACCTGCAGTAGCAATAGCAGAGTTAACACCTATTACCGCTCCTGATAAATCAACTAAAGCACCGCCGCTGTTTCCCGGATTAATAGGAGCATCAGTCTGAATATAATCTTCAATTCCGTATTTACTGTTTATAAGATGAAGTTGCCTTCCCATTGCACTAACTATACCTGCCGTAACCGTTGAAGTTAATGAAAGAGGATTTCCAATTGCCATAACCCACTGTCCGACTTTCAAACTGTCGGAATTACCTAAATAAGCAGCCGGCAGATTGTGAGCATCTATTTTAATAACAGCCAAATCGGTATTGGGATCCGTGCCGACAACTTTTGCTGTAAATACCCTTTTGTCATAAAGGCCGACCCTTACCGAAGTTGCATTTTTTACAACATGATAATTTGTAACAATATAACCATCAGGTGAAATAATTATTCCGCTGCCGGAGCCTTCTTCTTCTTTAGGAAGATTTTGAAAAGGGAAAAAGAAAAAATTTCCGTGCGGATTATCCGTCTTTGATACAACTGTAATTTGTACGATTTCAGGCGTAACAGTTTTTGCTACCTCAATAAATGCTTTGCTAAAAGAATTAGCATCTGCATTAAGCTTTACGGGCGGTTCCGGTGATCCTACGGTAACATCAGCTAAACTAGGCCGTACTAAACCAAAACCGGATACTAAAATGGCGCCAAAAATAATTCCTATTATTATTAATGCTAAGGCACCCCATAAACCTTTAGATTTCATTTGATTCCTCCGATTATTTTCTAATTAAAAATTTAAAAAGCTTTGATTGAAAATTTCAAAGTTACATTTATTTAAATAACTGAATTGCTTGAATGCCTTTAAAATCCGGTATATGATAAGATAAGAATCTTTCCATAAATACTATGGCTTTTTCCGCAATTATAATATTGGGTTTTTCAATCTTTTTACTGTTCTTTAGACAAATTAAGTAGTTAAAAAGTTCCGAATTTATAAAGTAAGATTCAAACTGATTTTCTCGACATTTGCTGCAAAAGATACCTATTTCGTAATTATATGACAAATCCTCCTCAAGCAGATTTGTTCTACCGCATACCGCACAATGACTAAGCTGTAATTCGTATCCCAATTCCTTTAAGAAAAAAATAAAAAATCTTCCAAACAAAATAACAGCTGTTTCATTTGATGAATCGAATAAAGATAAGATTCTTGTTACTCCCTTGAACAATCTCACATTTACTTCATGCTCAACCGTTAATTTTTTCAATAATTCGATTACGGCCTGGGAATATTTCAGCTTATCCAAATCTTCTTTAATTTTAGGATAATATGAAATTAAATCCGCATTGGAAATAATCTGAATTTCCCGGTTATCTTTTTTATAAACTATTAACTGTAAGTAATTGAGCGGATCGATTGCATTACCCATTTTTGATTTAGGATTTCTTCCTCCTTTTATTATTGCAGAAAATTTTCCGTAATCCTTTGTAAAAAGAGAAACAATATTGCTTGTATCGCCGTAGTTCATTTTACTTAGAACTACAGCTTCGGTTTTTATTATTTCACTCATTTAATAAAGTTATAAGGGAAAAGATGTATTCTTTCTTCGGTTATAATTCCGGTTATAAGATGAGAAGGCGTAACATCAAAGGCAGGTGAAAATGTATCGTAGTAATCCGGAGCAACCGGAGAACCGTTAATATTTAATATTTCATTTTTATTTCTATATTCAATTTTTATTTCATTGCCGGTAGCAATCTTCCTGTCAATCGTAGTTGTAGGAGCAGCAATGTAAAAAGGGATATTATAATAATTGCATAAAACCGCCAGTGTACATGTTCCTATTTTATTTGCCGTATCTCCGTTTAATGCAATTCTATCCGCACCGGCAATAACCAAATCCACTTTACCTTGCTGCATTAAAACTCCTGCCATAGAATCAGTTTGAAGGGCAAACGGAATTCCGCTTCTTTCCAATTCGAATGAAGTTAATCTCAGACCTTGTAATAAGGGCCGTGTTTCGTCTGCGTAAACAAAATTGACTAGATTGTTTTCAAAACCGACTTTAATTACATTAAACGCTGTTCCGTCGCCGCCGGTTGCTAATTTACCTGTATTGCAATGAGTTAATACGGTTGATTTCTTTTTAAAAATCCCTAATCCATTTTCTCCTATTTTCCGGCATTTTTCAATATCATCTTGATGAATTTCTTTCGCTTTATTTAAGACAGTCAGGTAAATTTCATCGGATGACTTGTTTTGTTCAAATACGGATTTAAGTTCATTAAGTGCCATAAAAAGATTTACCGCCGTAGGACGCGTTGAAGCTAATCTATTATATGCTTTCAAAAAAGTATCTTCAACCGTGGAATGGTCTGCATTTTTAATTGAAAGAGCTAAACCGTAAGCAGCCGTTATACCTATTGCAGGTGCGCCTCTGACTTCCAAACGCTCGATTGCTAATGCTATTCTTTCATAATCGTCTGTTTCTATATATTCTTCTTTTAACGGAAGCTTGGTTTGATCTAAAAAGATGAACTTATCATCTTGAAATTTTATTGAAAAGTATTCTTTATTTTTCATCAACTTTAGTAAGATTTAGAAATTCTCTGTATCTATCCTGGATTCTATAATATTTTAATTCTTCTAATCCTTGAGTGCTGAATTTTTCCACACAAAACGAAGCCATTGCACTGCCGTATATTACGGCACGTTTCATATTTTCGGAACTTAAATCATGAGTTTTGTGAAGATACCCTGTAAAACCACCTGCAAATGAATCTCCTGCCCCGGTCGGATCATAAATCATTTCCATCGGGTATGCAGGTGCAGAAAAAATTGTATCTTCAGTAAATAAAAGAGCTCCATGTTCTCCCTTTTTAATAATCAGGATTTCAGGTCCCATATCTCTGATTATTTTAGATGCTTTAATCAGATTAGGTTCTTTTGCAAGAAGTCTTGCTTCCGAATCATTAATTATTAAAACATTAACTCTTGGAAGTAATTTTACCAAAACATCCTTTTTACCCTCAATCCAATAATTCATCGTATCGCAAACGACAAAATTGGTGTTATCCATTTGATCAAGTACTTTAATCTGTAAAACGGGATCAATGTTACCCAGGCATACAAACTTGGCTTTTTTATAATTATCAGGAACGATTGGATCGAAATTTTCAAAAACATTCAATTCCGTAAACAAAGTATCACGAACATTAAGATCATAGTGGTACTTGCCGGACCAGCGAAATGTTTTTCCTTCGTCTATTATCTGTAAACCTTCGAGATCGACATTATGATTTTCAAGAAGATCAATGTATTTTTGAGGGAAATCATCGCCTACAACACCCATAAGGTAAACAGGACCGGTAAAATAACTTGCAGCTAAGGATATATATGTTGCCGAACCGCCTAATGCATTGTCCACTTTATCAAACGGGGTTGCAACATTATCCAGACCAAGTGTTCCAACAATTAGTAATCCCAAATCTTACTCCCAAATAATGTTTGAATAATTGATGTTAAAAATAATTAAATCACTGCTCAAACCATAGCCCTCCGGCGCAATTGTTAAAATATTAATAAAAAATATTAGAACTTTTTAAAGTTAAAAAGGATTTCCCCATAAATTTTAAAAATAGGGGTGCTTAAAGCACCCCAAAGTTTATGATTAAAAGATGGAATTACTAATTAAGACTAATGGTACTGCCCTGCAGCAGAGTAGGTATACCTGCTTTTGAAGCCGCTTTATTAAATAGAACTACTTTTTCTGTAATTATATTATTAAACTTATCTATGTAGTTCACAAGCTGAATTTCAAGCTCATGTAATTGTTCTAAAGTAGTTTTATTTGGAGCAGCATCATAATCTCCCGTGATTCCGTAATAAATGCCATAAAACCAATTATATAACCGGGTTAAAAAATGAATTTCATCTTCGCCGACTCCATGCTGGGGACCTGTTGCGTAGATTGTATCTTTAATAGTTTTTAAAAGTGAATCTATTTTATCCGCTCTATTAATTACCGATTTAAATTGATCTTCATTCGAAGTGTTATTCCCTTTCATTATTTTAATGGATTTTTTAATATCTGCTATTTGTTGATGTAAACCGTCTATTCTGTTTAGCATTGTGTTCATTACCGAAATATCCGCATAAACCTTCATTGCAGCTTTAAATTGTGACTGGGCGTCAGGCATATTATACTTTAGTCTCGGATCGGTTTTTACATCCACATTCTTTGTTTCGGTTTTATTATCCGCAGTAACGGAAATATTATAATTACCGGGCAATACTTCAGGACCATTGTGGTAGTCTATATGTTTTTCTTTTACAGTATCTTCATTAAAAAACTCTGCACTTTTATAATGTAAATTCCAGGTAATTCTATTTATCCCTTCTTTTGCAGTTCCATGCAATGTATCGATCTCATCACCATTTCCATTGGTAATTTTAATTAGAACGGGAACTTCATGATTTTTCTTTTCTTCTTTATTAAGTTCTATTTTGTTTTTGAGGTAATAATCGATCACTGCACCGTTTGGAGGATTTGAGACCGAATACTTTCCTAGTTGACTTGATGAACTTTTATACCAAATATTAAATCTATAAACCGGCTGCATATTGAATAAAGAAAAGTTTTTCTCTTCAACTTTTTTTGTTAGTTCTTCCAACGGAGTAATATTGTCCAGGACAAAAATTCCCCGTCCATGAGTAGCAACCACCAGGTCATGTGTTTGTTCTACAAATTTTAAATCCCAAACAGGAACCGACGGAAAATTACTTTTAAATCTTGTCCAATTCTCCCCATTATTAGAGGAATAATATAAACCTATATCATTACCTAAAAACAAAAATCCTTTTTTGTTAGGATCTTCCCTAACAACATGTACTTCCTCATCATCAGGAAGGCCTCCGGTTATCTCAGTCCATGTTTTTCCAAAGTTATCGGTTCTATAAACATAAGGTCTATCATTATCCAGCATATGAAGATCAACAGCAATGTAACAAATTGAGGGAGAAAATGGAGAAACATCTAATTGATATACCCTTCCCCATGGCGGCAAATTCGGAATATTTTTAGTTACATTCATCCAATGCACACCACCATCTTGTGTTACCTGCACTTGACCGTCATCAGTACCAATCCAAATTACATTAGAATTCTGTTTTGAAAGCCCTATTGAAATTATGGTTCCGTAAGTTTCTGCCCCGCTCATATCAAGATTTATCGGTCCGCCGCTTTTTATTTGTTTGCTTTTATCATTCCTGGTTAAATCCGGACTAATAACTTTCCAATTCGTTCCTCCATCCGTAGATTTAAACAAAACATTTGCTCCTAAATAAACTTCATTTGCATCATGATAAGAAACTGCAATCGGAGTTGTCCAGTTAAAACGATATTTCAATTCCGCAGGACTTTTATCGCTTACATCAAAAAAGTAAGGACGAATATGACGCTTTAATCCGGTTTTTAAATCAAGCCGATTTAAGTAACCGTCCTGAGATTCGGAGTAAATAATATTCGGTTCGCTTGGAGCCGGCACTACATATTCTCCATCGCCGCCGGCAACAGTAAACCAATGTGAGCCATCTACTTTATTTCCATATAAATTTCTAGATGGCCCGTACCATGCGTTATTATCCTGAAGACCTCCTCCAATGTGATATGCAATTAAAGTATCGGTTGCAACCTGATAAAATTGTTCAATCGGAATGTTGTCAAAATAATGCCATGTTTTTCCTCCGGTAAGAGATTGATAAACACCACCGTCATTACCTTCAATAATTCTATTCGGGTTTTGAGGATCAATCCATATTGCATGATGGTCTACATGAACTCCGTCGTTAATGGATTTTACGGTTTTACCTCCATCTTTGGAAAGTGTAAGTAAAAATGATAAGAAATAAATTTTATTGTCATTATCAGGCGCTACTTCCATTTTTGTAAAATAAAACGGACGTACATCTAACTCATGATTATTAGTTATCAAATTCCAATGAGCGCCAAAATCATGTGAATCCCATAGCATTCCGTGCTTTGATTCAATTAAGGCATAGACATGTTCCGGGTTACTTAATGAAGTACCAAATGAAATTCGTCCCATTAAACCTTTGGGTAATCCTTTATTTAATCTATGCCAGGTATCTCCGCCGTCTTTCGATTCCCAAATACCGCTTCCCTTTCCGCCGTCTACTAACGCCCAGGGATATCGAATTACCTGCCAGGTTGTAGCTAACATTACTTCCGGATTTCCGGGTTCAAAAACTACATCATTTACACCAGTTGTATCGTTAACGAACAAAACTTTTTTCCAGGTTTTACCTCCATCAATTGTTTTATATAAACCTCTTTCTTTATTCGGCGCCCAGGCATGTCCAATAGCTGCTACGAAAACAATCTTCGGATTATCCGGATTAATAATAATTTTAGAAATTTGCCCGACATTTTTCAATCCCATAAATTTCCATGAATTACCTCCGTCCGGTGAATAATAAACTCCTTTACCATCAGTAATATCATTTCTAATATTTGCCTCACCGGTTCCTACCCAAACCAAATTAGGATTTGAAGGTGCCAGTGCAATAGCTCCGATAGAAGGCGGATATTTTGTAAAAATAGCCTTCCATGAATAACCTCCGTTAGTTGTTTTAAAAACACCTCCGCTTGCTCCGCCGATATAATAAATATCCGGTTTGCCGGGAATGCCCACGACAGCAGAAACTCTACCGCCTGCAATTGCCGGTCCAATATTTCTAAATTTTAATGCGGAAAAAATGTCAGTACTGTCTTTATGGAATTTATTTTTTTCAAGCTTATCAGTTTTCGAGAAGGCTTTATTATTAAAAACCAGAAGTAATAAAAACGAGAGAAAAACTATTAATCCCTTTTTATTATAATTCATTTATTATGCTCCTTAAGTCCGTTTATAAATTTTTTAAAAAATTGATTGAGTTAAATTTTTAAATAAAATTTGTTTGTATATTCTGAATTAACTTATCAGACAAATCTGCTTTTAATATTATGAGAATAAAAGAAAAGAAAATTTTTAGACCTATTGTTTATAGATTTGATTATCAGCAATTTTGTTCAGCGTAAAAAAATAAAAGTTGCAGGATTCAATATTCCATTTATATAGCTTAATTATTTATAAAAATTATAAAATATATCCCAGATTATTGTGACTTATAACAATAGAGATACAATCAACCTAACTCTATATTTACCCGCTGTTCGAATTAGTTTTCATAACTTGTAAACTGTCTACAAATTGGCAGATAAATTAAAACATTTGCCATATACTAAGTTGTTTTATTAAAAGACTTTCTCAAAAGAAGGAATTTTTCATGCTAAACTCGATTCAGCATCTCTATTTAAGAGAAATTCGAATGTTTAGATTCCGGGTCAAGCCCGGAATGACAGTTTTGAGATAACCTCTAACATGATATAAAAACTAGCGTTGTAACCGTTTCTCCGAAGGAATTTTTTGGATAACGGTTTTATATTAATATCAAACAACATATTATATTAAATAAAATTACAGAATCATTTATAATTTTATTTCGACAAATTTAAGGAAGTCCTGTTCTTTTAAAATGTAGTTTTCAATAATTTCAACAGATTTGCGCTGGCCGGGCCAGGCAAGTAATATCTTTGCATTTTTAGAACCGGTCCATTTAAATTCTGTATGTTCTTCACTTAGTTTAACCTGAGAATTTTCATTTACCAATGCAACAAAAACAGGTAATAAAATAACACAATCTTCTTTATGATCATAGAATGAATTAATATTTGGTGCAGTCCAGAATTTTTTAGGTGTCAGACCTGTTTCTTCTTTCATTTCCCTTAAAGCGCTTTCAAATGCTTTTTCACCATTTTTTATTTTACCTGTCACCATTTGCCATAAACCGCCGTAAATTTCTTTCTCCGATCTTTTAAGCAATAAAAATTCCAGTCTTCCTTTTTTCTGCCGAATGATATGTACTTCAACATATTTTGTGATTATTTCCATCTTTAAATAATTTTTTATTAATAAAATATTTAAAAGAATGCTCTCACTTCTGCTCTTGCCGTATGAACAACTCTTTCATTCCCCTGAGCTCTACCGTCATAACTGATAGTTGATTGAAGGTTTGCCGAAAGTCTGTAATCAAAATTAAAACGCCAGAAGAAATTTTTTCCTACTACATTTCCTTCGGTCATTTGAAAAGGAATAAAATTTTGTGTTGTATTGGAATTTAATTCATCTCTTTCAAATTCGATTCTTAGCCTTCCTGAACCTGCAAATGAAAGTGTAAATCTAAGTAACTGGGTATTAATATCAATAATTGTAGGATGCACCGGGAAATCGTCTTCTCTTTGTCCGACATTAAATTTAAATCCAACTTCAATATTTCTTTGGGGCCGGTACGAAAAATCCGAAGTAACACTATTTGATGTAATTTCTCTTCTATCGGTAGATGAAGCCGGGGCGCTTAAATTATCACTTTTATTTACAATATCCGTCTGGTTGCTCATTTCTTCAATCATTTTAAAATTAATTCTGATGCTTCTCTCTCTTGTATATGATTGTTCAATGCCTCCGCTATATTGATCCATTCCTTTGCTTTGGGAATATCTAAGCCTTGCTGAAAATTCAGGATCATTTTCAAACAAATATAAATCCTGCTGAATAAAATTTGTACCGTGAATTGTTTTATTCGGATTCTGAAAATCTGAAAAGTGAAGAAGATATATTTTTTTGTAATCCTGTTCCTGGCTATTCTCTTCAACTCTCCAGTCTGTTTCCGATGAAAACGGATTTAGTAATTTTCCTAATAAGGAATTTTTATCAAAAATATCTTTGTAATTTATTTTCCATCGGGTACTTGTTTTTAAGTCGATAACCGGGTAAAGCTGGTCAGTAGGTACGGTAACTAAAATATAATTACCGTCGTAAAGCGTCGGTTGAAATTCACTTTCGTCCGCTACACCGTTATGGTTCAAATCGCCTAAATAAATATAATTACCGGCCCCCTGGGCAACTTTAACAAAAACTCTTTGCAATTTTGCCGTTCTTTGAGTAGATACTTCATAATAATAATTTCCCGAAACAGGTTTACCAAAATTAAATCGGCTTTGGGACCTAACTAAAATAGTTTGTGCATTCAGCATTCCTTTCTTCTTAAAAATATCTTCATAAGATTTATTATTTACGGTAACATTTAAAGTTGTGTTGAATTGCCTGATGCCCGTATATTCAAGCTCGAAAAACTGAGCGGTTGAACGTGACTCTTTTAACATCATCCCGTTTAGCGGAGCGTAATCATCTCTTAAAGAATATTTTGTTAATAATTTAAATCCATCTAAGTCAACTAGTTTTAAAAATGGATCTATTTCATAATATTTAAGACTGGTTGACAGTAAGGTATCGGCGGTAGTTTCCAGATCCTTTTTATTTTCAGCAAGAAAATCCACGCCGGGCTGCAACTTCCAAATTGTAAGATATCCGCTGCCGTTTTGCCTTAGCCAGCTGCTGTTTAATCCGACATTTTTCGAAGAAACATAATCGAGATTATAATTTAAATTATACGTTTTATTATTGGTAAATGCTAATGTGTTGTTAAATCTTTTGGAAATGAAATTACTTCCACGTTTTAAATATCCGTATGACGAC